>ERZ772973.234-NODE-234-length-32385-cov-6.82233_pt1 | contig 32385 bp, 36 predicted proteins | sample MGYA00580672_ERZ772973 | MGnify/ENA primary metagenome ERZ772973 (study PRJEB29015, sample SAMEA2737938) | human oral metagenome | biome: human oral; feature: human-associated habitat; material: dental | place: China | collected 2152 ...
CCAAAGGGGGAATGAGATAGTTTATGATTCTCAAGGAGTTATAGAAAGGACATTTCCTATATTGATAGACAATTTTTATCTTTTTCAACGAATTTATTCCCCCTCTCGGAGGGGGCAAGGGGGAGGTTTTCTTTGCAATATATTGATTATTAATCAATTATAAACCTAATTATAACCTAAAAATGACTTGCGAAACTTAAATTAATAAAATAAAAAAGACTGCCCGAAGAGCAGTCTTTTTCACCATTATTAAACAAAGTACATATATATTCAGCGTTATTTGGCCACGATCATATTCTTAGGATCTAAGATTTCGTCCAATTTTTCCTTAGAAAGCAAGCCATGGTCAAGTACTAAGTCATATACCGCCTTGCCTGTTTGTAGCGCTTCTTTGGCTATCTTGGTACTGTTCTTGTAGCCGATATGTGGGTTGAGTGCTGTTACAATACCGATGCTGTTCTTTACCATATTGAGGCAAACCTCACGGTTAGCAGTGATACCCACTACACACTTATCCTTGAGCGTATCAGTTGCATTTTGGAAGAGGGTGATAGACTCCATGATAGCTTGGCAGATCACAGGCTCCATTACGTTGAGTTCCAATTGTCCTGCTTCGGCTGCAAAGGTTACCGTAAGATCGTTACCAATCACCTTGAAGCATACTTGGTTCACCACTTCAGGGATTACGGGATTCACCTTACCTGGCATGATAGAAGAACCTGGTTGCATAGCAGGGAGGTTGATCTCGCTCAAGCCTGCACGAGGCCCAGAGGCCAAAAGGCGTAAGTCATTACAGATCTTGGAGAGCTTCACAGCGAATTTCTTCAAGCCTGAGGAGTAGAACACATAAGCACTCGTATCAGGAGTGGCCTCTACCAAGTCATGAGAAAGCACAAATGCCTCTCCAGTGGCTTTGGCTAAGTTCTCTGTACATAGCTTAGCATAACCATGAGGGGCATTGAGTCCTGTACCGATGGCGGTACCACCCATATTGATTTCAAGTAGTGAATTGGCGGTTTTGTTCAAGGTAGCAATTTCTGCCTCAAGGCTCACTGCATAGGCCTCAAACTCTTGGCCGAGGGTCATAGGCACCGCATCCTGAAGCTGGGTACGTCCCATCTTAATCACATCGGCAAACTCTTTTCCTTTCTTGCGGAAAGCATCGGCTAAGGCTTGTACATGCTTTACGAGCTTTTTATTCATATTGAATACCGCAAGCTTAATAGCAGTTGGGTAAGAGTCGTTGGTGGATTGTGAACCATTGACATGGTCGTTGGGGTAACAGTGTACGTAGTCCCCTTTTTCATAACCTAAGATTTCCAATGCACGGTTAGCAATTACCTCATTGGTATTCATATTCACTGAAGTACCTGCTCCTCCTTGGAACATATCCACAGGGAATTGGTCATGGAACTTTCCGTCAATCACCTCTTGAGCGGCCTTTTCTATAGCAGCACCGATTTCTTTAGGGATTACCCCAAGGGCAGCATTGGCTTGAGCAGCAGCTAATTTTACATAGGCAAAAGCACGAATGAACTCTGGATAATCGCTCATTTTGCTGTTAGAAATGTGGAAGTTCTCTAAGGCACGTTGTGTTTGTACCCCATAGTAAGCCTCTTTAGGTACTTGTAATTCCCCAATGAGGTCTGATTCTGTTCTAAACTCTTTCATTATATAATGTATTTATACTATCTAAAAAAGTGGTGCTAAGTTACGTTTTTTTTCTTATATAACCATGCCTTTTTCCTTATTTTTTTGTATCTTTGCCTAATTATAGAATGTAAATATATCCGTTTTTATGGTTACTTATTTCCCTTACCTTCTGTTACTCCTTATCACTATTGTCAGCCTTACAATGCTAGCCAATCGGCTTAGAATAGCTTACCCCATACTATTAGTCTTTGGGGGCTTGGCTTTGAGTCTTATGCCCAAGCTGCCTCATATAGCGATAGACCCGAACTGGGTGTTGCTGATTTTCTTGCCTCCGCTGCTCTATGCCGACTCATGGGCGTTGTCGCTCAAGGAATTGTGGAGATGGGGACGCATTATCTTTAGCTTTGCTTTCATCGTAGTCTTTATCACCTCTGCAACAGTGGCATGGGTGGCCAATATGGTATTGCCTGGGTTTTCCTTGGCCTTGGGATTCCTCTTTGGTGGGGTGGTAGGCTCTACCGATGTGGTGAGTGTCTCGGCTATCCTCAAGTTTGTCAAGGTACCCCACCGCCTTTCTACGATCTTGGAGAACGAGAGTCTGCTTAACGATGCCTCTTCGCTTATTGTCTTTCGCTTTGCTGCCTTAGTGGTTACCACAGGGCAATTCGTATGGTACCAAATGGCGGGTGGTTTCCTATGGGTGGTCATAGGAGGGGTGGCTGTAGGCTTGGCAGTGGCCTATCTGCTACGCTTGGTTCATAAGCTCTTCCCTACCGATGCCAATATGGATATTATTCTGACATTCATTTCCCCTTATATTATGTATATGACAGCCAATGCTTTGGAAACTTCTGGGGTCTTGGCCGTAGTAGCAGGGGGCGCCTACCTGAACCATTTCCGCAATGAGATATTCCCTGCCGCTACTCGCAACAAGGCTATGGCGGTATGGGATAATATCGTCTTTATTCTCAACGGCTTGGCTTTTTCCCTCATTGGGCTAAGTCTGCCTGAAATTCTCTCAAGCATTGAGCAGGAAGGAATGGAACTGACCACCGCCACCTATTATGGGCTACTTATGGCAGGGGTAATTATAGGAGTACGTATCCTCTGTGCTTATGGGGCTGTACTGACCACCCAGATTATGAAGCGCTTTATCCCCGTAGCCGATGGGCGTAGGTACAACAATATACGTATCCCGCTAATTCTCGGCTGGGCGGGTATGCGTGGGGTACTCTCCTTGGCGGTGGCACTCTCCATACCACTAACTTTGGACGACGGCAGCCCTTTCCCTCATCGTCATCTGATCCTATATATGACTTTCATCGTCATCTTGGTCACCTTGGTTGTACAAGGACTTACCCTGCCCTTCCTTATTAAGCGGGTTACCTTTCCCAACTATGACGACCATATCCCCGATGCCGAAGCAGAGACCTATGTTCGTAAGGAACTGGCACGTATTGCCTTAAACTATATGGAGAATCATTACAAGGACGAGATAGCCCATAGCTTCCTGCTGCAAAACCAAAAGGACATGTGGCAGTTTCAGCTCGACACCCCCCAGTGTAGTATCACTCCCGAAGTGCGGGAGAAATACATCGCTATCCTACGCTGCCAGCGGGAGTACTTACAGCAGCTCAATCGCAACCCACGCCTGAATGAACAGCTCCTACGCTCCTTCGAACGGCAGATTGATTTAGAAGAAGAGAAATGGGAGAACCAAACTAATTAGCAGATTAGCCAATGTGCTAATGGATAAATTATTTATACCCGAAAAGGTATATATTCAATAAAACTGCGTATATTTGCACCCGAAAAGGTATAATAACAATTAACAATTGGCAAATTATGAATATCGCTTCTTTTGTAAAGCAAAGGCGTAAGCAGCTACGCCTTACGCAGCCTGAGTTGGCAATGCGAGCGGGTGTTGGACTGCGCTTTGTACGCGAATTGGAGCAGGGTAAAAAAACCTTGCGTTTAGATAAGGTAAATCAAGTATTGGCTCTCTTCGGTGCCGAAGTAGGGGTCGTAAGTATTATTGAGGAATGAAACAAGCAGTAAGCATTACCTACTTGGCGACAGTGGATTGAGCGTAGTTTTCTTTCTAATGAAATGAAAGAACAATACGCCCATTTGCTAATTTCCAAATTTACTAATTTACTAATTGATTTAAAAAACTAATGACTATGTATAACTTTGACGAACTTGACACCCTTACTGATCGCCTTATAGGCGAGGAAATAGGAACGTATGACCTGCCTTATATGGAGTATAACCATCATTATTCTTTTCACCGCAAGCTACTCTACGCCATCTTAAAGTTAGCCCCTGAGCAATTTACAAGCATACACAAGCAGTACATTGCAGACTTAAAGAAAGGAATCATTTTAAAATAACAACTCTATGACCTCAGACGAATTTGCAAAGAACTTCTATACTGAACTAATATCAAAATAATACAAACTATCTACTTGCTCTTCTGACAAATAGAGTTCTATATGATTCTGTATAAGTGTATTATCTGTAATAGGCTGTCCTAAAAGAGTTTCTAATTCTTCTCTCTTCATATCAAACAGATGTAAATCATCTATATACTCAAGGGCTATATTCTTGTTATCTCCCTGCTCGGAGAGTTCCTCTATCATAATATAGTGGAGCTTTCTATTTTCTTTAAAGCAGAACTCTATCTTATATTTTGATGAATATATAGCGTATAAAATACTACTTCCCGTTGCAAAAGAATCTTCTGAGAGATTCCTGACAATATCAATATTCCTTAATTCTTTATCTATGGTATGATTAAAAAAATTACTCGTTTTTATCTGGTACATAATCAAAGATAACTATTTCTATTCTATAAAGCTACAAATATGCAAAATTAATCATTATTTTTTGTATATTTGCCGCACTAAATAGCCCATTTTTGAACCTAAAAATATTCATTACCCCACACCTTTTGGAAAAACGCCAAAAAACGTTTGGCAGTACCCTCAGAACCGCCCTCCTATTCCCTTTAGCCATCGTGGGTGACCTCTGCGTGTGTATAGCTATTTCGGTTGCTCTTGTGGTCACCTATTTTACAGAAAAATATGAAAATTAATTTTATGAATATAAGTTTCAAGCACCTTTTTTTATCTATCCTTTTACTCTGTATAGGTTGTGCTTCTTCCAAGAAAATAAAAGCTCCTGATGACTATTGTGTTCCCCCGCCCTATACAATGACAAAGGAGAAAGAAGCACCCATAGTAATTGATGAAGCAAAGCTTGCGTTGGGCAAAAAACTTTTTGAAGGAAAACTATCCTCCAGAAATATCCTGATTGCTTATGCCTCCGATACCGATGAGGCTTTATTATCATTAATTGCTTTGGCCGATGATCCTTCTGAGCAAGCAGAACTAAAGCGCAATACCTTAAAAATAGAAATCCATAGCAAGATTAATGCTATTTTCTCACAGATGAATTCGGTAACTGCGGAACTGGATTGTGAAGAAGAGCGTATAGACCAAATAGCTACTACCCTGAGTAATATCAATGACAAGAATGTTACCCGCCTTACGGTAGCCTCCATACTCGTGGGAGCAGCCTCCGCCGTGGCGGGTGCTTATATAGCCGATGATGGTTGGAATAAGGGAGTTGCTGTAGGTAGCGGGATACTCGGTGCGGGCTTGAGCTTCCTTACGCTTAATCCCAAAGGGAAAAAGATAATACTACAACACCCTCGCAATCTGTTGCGTTGTTTTATCACCGAGAAAAATGATATTGAATTTCCGCCCTTTGTATGGTATATGATCAACGAACCCCGTTTTACCAATTCAGGAGAAAGCTCCGTTTTGCAAAATACACAAAGAAGATGGATCAAACATCTTTTTGACAATGACAAAGAAAAGGCACTGAAAGCGGTAGTTTTTAGCGATGGAGGTGTCTATAATGCGGGAGATTTGCATACTCGTGCTGAGATGTTTGACCAAATGCAATCGGTAATACATTCACTCAACCAAAACCTGAACTTCTTTATCCAAGAGGTCAATATACTTATGTTGAAAAAATAAAATCACAATACAATGAAAAAACTCTTTTTACTATTATGTGTATGGGCAACGTTGCCTATTGTAGCCCAAACCTCTGACGGGAGAATCCCCTTCATAGATGCAAGTTACCTAAAACAAGGCAGTAGCTATGGACAGTTGGGGCTACATTTCAGCTGTTATGACAGCAAAAAATTTGTACTATTGGCAGGACTTGCGGGCAATTTCCGTTCGGAAGACAAAAAACTCATCGCTATCCCCGAAGCGCAACTCTCGGCTTGGATCAGAGCTGATGACTCTCATAGTGGTTTTATAGACATTCCTGTGTTGATGCTGCGCCCTCAGCTGAATTTCTCCCCCTATTACTTTGCCCCAGAAGCAGGTATTCAAATTCTTATTTTCTATGTAAAAGCAGGATATGCATTCCCATGGGGTAAAATAAGCGAAAACTATCCTTTTGAGACAGGCAAATTCCGCTTCTCAGCAGGGGTATCAATACCATTAAAAATATAAAAACAGAAAATAATATGAAAAATTTCTTTCTCTCCGTAGCCCTTGTGAGCACAATGCTCGGTTTTGGGCAGGCCTCTGGAAACCTCAATTACCAAAACAGAGGCCGAAATAGCATCAGTAACAGCGACTTCTCGGTTGATTTCTCTACCAATTACGATATGGTAGTCTCAGCCAAGGGACTGGCCAATATCAAGGCCGATGCCTTTGTGGCTATCTTTAGCATAACACAGACAGGAAAGACCGCCGAAGAGGCTACCTCCCTGATGAGCCAGCGCCTTTCCCCTGTGCTCTCTGCCCTAAAGGCTAAGAACATGGAGGCTTTTGTGGATATGATCTCCTTTGTCCCTATGTACGAATTTGAGACCGAGAAGAAAGTATTTAGCAAGCGCACGTACAATGAGGTGCCTACAGGCTTCGAACTCAAGCAGAACCTGCATATCAAGCTCCATGAGGCTACTCGTCTTAATGAGCTAATCACCCTACTGGCCAATAGTGAGATCTATGACCTTGTACGTATGGACTACTACAGTACTGAGTTAGAGACCATAAAGAAGGAACTCAAAGAGAAGGTCAAAGCCGCCTTTGCTGAAAAACAAAAGCTCTATGAGGCGACCCTTGGAGAGAGCTTTGCCACTGCGGAAAAGAAGATAACCGATGGCTTTTCCTTGACCTCTCCTTCAGAGCTATATAACACCTACGAGGCCTATAGCAGTGCCCCTATACCGAGCAAGCGTGCAGGCAATGTCATGCAAGTGAGCAAGTCCGTTACCCAGTATTACCAACCTATTGCTAACCGAGATTTTGATGTGGTACTCAACCCTATTATCGTAGAGCCGATGATACAAGTGGTCTATGAGATGAAAATGAGTGTCAATCACCCTGATAAAAATAAAGCTAAAGAGGCATTATTGCTAACCCCTGCTGGCGAACTCAAGAAGATAAACCTGCCTTAGCAACTGTCCATAAATATGAACAAAATAGACAAACTTTTTGAGCAATGGCAGGACTTACAACCTCTAAGCGAGCGCAAACAGCACTTGCTCTCTCAGCGCTTTACGGTAGATTACAACTACAATAGTAACCATATAGAGGGCAATACACTCACTTATGGACAGACAGAATTGTTATTGCTCTTTGGCAGGGTATCAGGTGAGGGCTCCCTCAAGGACTTCAACGACATGAAAGCCAGTGAGGTAACCGTACAGATGTTACAAGAGGAACTCTCGGAGGATAAGCCTCTTACCCAGCACTTTATTCGCCTATTGCACCAGACACTCCTCAGGGAAGACTATACTGTATATCGTACCCTCCCCGATGGTACCACTACCCACTATGTGATACACGCAGGGGCTTACAAATCACGCTCTAACAGTGTCATTACCCGCTATGGCGACCGTTTTGAATATGCCTCACCCCAAGAGACTCCCACTCTGATGACCGATTTGGTAAATTGGTACAACCAAGCGGAAGCCTCTCAAGCACTACACCCTGTGGAATTAGCTGCTCTGCTTCACTATCGCTATATCCGTATACACCCTTTTGAAGATGGTAATGGGCGTATGGCACGCCTGCTGGTAAACTATATCTTGGCGCGACATAAGTACCCTATGTTGGTGGTGAGACATCGTAACAAAGAGCAATACCTTGATGCCCTACATGAGAGTGATGTACGGGTAGGAAAAGCCCCTTCGTTAGGAGCTACGGCCTCACTCTCACAAATAAGTCCTTTTTTGCGCTTTTTCAAGGATTGGGTGGCAACCGAATTGCAATACCTCATTGCCTTTGCTACCGAAACAAAACCTCATATATGGTGGTATGATGGACAGCGTATAGCTTTCCGTAGCGAAGCTTCCGCTGTGCTTTTGAGTATTTTAGAGCAGAATCCCAATATAAGTACTGCTGAACTGGCTGCAAAAGCCCATATCTCGCCCACTGCTGTGAAGCAACAGTTAGCACAGTTCCAAAAGAAAGGCTATATAGAGGCAAGTGAAAAAGGTCGGCGGGTATTTGCCATATCATCAATATAAAAAACTAATATAAACCTTATGAGAGAACAAGCAATAAAACTTTACGAACAAGCCCAAGCGGATTACCCAAAGTTGAAAACCCAAATAGAGGCACAGGTAGTGCGTTGGTTTTGGGCAGCAGGAGGCGTGGGACTCTTTTCTTTAGAGCCTTTTTATTTTGAAGAAAACAATTTTCCCAAGAGTAAAATCCTAAAAGAAACCCCTGAAAAGACCGATGATAAATACTTGTATGGCGTGAATGCCAACGACGAAATTATCCTAGAACGCTCTTATATCGTATGTGGAGATAAATGTTATGAAGACTTCTATTTCCGCGAAGAAAACCAGATTATCTGTTATCACTTTAATTCTTATGTTAAGAAAGAATGTTTAAGTGTAAACATATTCATCTATAAGGAGGGGCTCTTACAATCAATCCACTCCGCTTCCTCCGCTTTCGATAATAGTAAAACTTGGAGAGAAAAGACTATGTACTATGAGGGGGACAAACTTATTCGTCAGGAGGAAAAAGGATTAGATTATTATCTAAAACCCATTGATAATACCCTTCTCTATACCTATGATATGCTGGGAAAACTCAATAGTATTACCAGCGGAACGGGTTATGTACGCTATCAGAAGAAAGATAAGAAAATCAGTTATAAAGCCCTCTCTGAAAAAGCTGCGGAACGCTACTATGCCCTATTGGTGCCTACCATTAAGGCATATCCTGTGAAAGAGCCTTTGTATTGCATCAACCTATCGTTTGACTACCAAAACATACTGCCTACAAGGATAGGTTTTGGCACTGAAAGCGAAAGACAAGAATATCAAAAATATGGCAAAGAGGCAAAACACTACCTTTGGAATACTGCCGAGTATACTCATACCATAGATATAGAACCCAACGAAGAAGATGCTGCCCTCTTCGACCTTTTCAATCAAGAAACCGAAATGCAAGAAAAGAGCAGTACAGCCACGAAGCTATTAGTCGCTTGCGCCAAACGCCTCAAAGAAGAATGGGCATCATTAGGCATTCCCTCTACCGATGACTTTGTAGTGGTAGTAAGTGATGAAGAAGAATCTTTTTTGAAGAAAGTATAATTTAAGTTTCGCCAGCCCTGTAACTTATTGATATTCAAAAACCTCCCCCTACCCCCTCCAAAGGGGGAATGAGATAGTTTATGATTCTCAAGAAGTTAGAGAGAGGACATTTTCCAGATTGATAAACAATTTTTATCTTTTCAACGAATTTATTCCCCCTCTCGGAGGGGGCAAGGGGGAGGTTTATTTGTAATATATTGATTATTAATTAATTAAAAATCCAATTATAACCTAAAAATGACCTGCGAAACTTAAAAAGTATAATATTGAGAATTAAAAAAACATTCAAAATGAGTAATATTTTTGAACAATTGGCAACTTTAGCCGAGACTAAAAAACAGCAAACCACTGTTGCTAAATTTATTGAAAAGGGATTTAAGTTCACCCGCCAGCCTGATGCGCAGAAGTTTACTTTCCTCGTATATGATTTTTTTGTAGCGGGCAATATGCCTGCTGTGCAGCTTTGCATAGACTATCTTGTAGCGCAGGCGTACCCAACTGCTGAAAACAAAAAAAAGTTTCTTAACTGGGTTTTTATGGAGCCGGTCTACTATCTGAAGTACTTTATCAGTGATGCCTCCACACAAAAGAAGCTACACCACGACCTCCTTAATCTCTGGTATGAATCCAGTAAAAGACAACTATTAGAACAAGATAAAGGCAAACACGATGAGGCTTATATAAATGCGTGGAATGAAGCAAACGTTAGCAAGACACTTTCTATCATTCGCTCAGGAGAAACGATCGCTTCTTGTAAAGAAGATGTCGTAGAACTTGCAGAAAGTCTCAATGATGAATACGAACTAAATATAAGTTTGCTTTATGAGTATTGCCGTGCATTGCTCTGTACAGCTGAGACTACCGAGAGCCAGCAGGAGCTTGTAGCCGAAACCCAAAGTCATATCGCCCTGCTTAAGGATTTGTATAAAAAAGTCAATAAGATAAAGTAACTAAGAAACCTTATGAGAGAACAAGCAAGGAAACGCTACGACCAAGGAGACTGCCACGAAGCTATTAGTCGCTTGCGCCAAACGCCTCAAAGAAGAATGGGCATCATTAGGCATTCCCTCTACCGATGACTTTGTAGTGGTAGTAAGTGATGAAGAAGAATCTTTTTTGAAGAAAGTATAATAAAAACATGCTTGTTTTGTCGTAAAAAAAGTGTATTTTTGCGACAAAATAATAGCTTATATCGTATGGAAAGTACTGATGATAAAATACTTAAAAGGTTATCAAAATGCGGGAGGGGAAATATATTTTTCCCTAATGATTTTGTAGTCTTAGCAGAAATAAAAACCATACTCAAATCATTAGAAAGGCTTACTCATATAGGCAAACTCATTCGTATAGCTCGCGGTATTTATTATTATCCTAAGTACGATAAAACTTTAGGTTTGGGGGTACTCTATCCTTCTTACGAACAAATCGCTCAAAGTATTGCCAAGCGTGATAAGATTCGTATTGCTCCTGCAGGTGCCTATGCGATGAATATACTGGGGCTAACCACACAAGTACCAATGAATATAGTGTTTATGACCGATGGTACTGCTCGCAAAATTCAGTTGTTTGACGGACATCAACTCAGCTTTAAACACACCACCCCTAAAAACCTTTCTTTTCAGAATAAAACAGCCCAACTAATAGTTTTTGCCTTGAAAGAGATAGGAGCACCGCATATTACACAAGAATATACTGAAGTGCTAAGGAAAATACTCTTGAACATTCCAGAAAGTAAAATCTCTGTAGATTATAAACTGATGCCCTCTTGGATAAGAACCCTTATAAAACAGCTGTATGAATTACTTTAACCTCACACCAGAACAACAGAAAACGGTGATTACCCAAACCGCTGCACGTATAGGACTCCCTATGCAAGCTGTAGAAAAAGATTTATGGGTGACAACTCTTTTACAGCTTTTATTTACATTGCCTTTTGCAAGCCAACTCCTTTTCAAAGGAGGAACTTCTCTTAGTAAATCTTATGGGCTGATTCATCGTTTTTCAGAAGACATAGATTTAGTTATTGATCGAAATTACTTTGGTTATGAAGGAGATTTAACAAAAAAACAAATCAAACAACTTAGGAAGCAATCATCTTTGTTTGTTGAAAAAGAATTTACTATAGCGCTCAAACAAGTTATAGAAAATTTGGGATTAGAAAAGTTTTGTACTATCATAGCACAACCCAATGGTGAAGGAGACAACACCTATCCTGAACCCAGAAAAGTAGAAGTCTTTTACCAATCATTATTTGGTAATATAGCGTATTTACAGCCAAAAGTAGTTTTAGAAGTGGGTACTCGTTCACTTTTTGAACCTACAGAGCCTACACAAGTTAAGAGCTTAATAACCTCTACTTTCCAACAAATTGAAACAGATATGGTTTCTGTGATTATTACAACAGCTTCTCCCGCTAAGACTTTTTTAGAAAAAGCCTTTCTATTACACGAATTATTTACTACTCACAAAGGGGATAAGGCAGAGAGAAAATCACGACACTTGTATGATTTAGAAAAAATGATGGACAAATCTTTTGCGATAGAAGCTATCAGTAACAATGAATTGTGGGAGACTATTGCATACCATAGAAAACTCTTTACTAGTGTTTTAGGAGTAGATTATACGCCTGATATACGAAAAAGAATACAATTAACACCTCCCCCTAATATAGTAGATGTATGGGCAAAAGACTATCAAGAAATGCAAGAGTCAATGATATATGGAGATTCCTTGCCTTTTAATAAACTCTTAGAGAGAATACATATCTTAGAGAATAGATTTCATAATGTAGAAAAACAGAACTAAACAAAATGTCCCCTGAACTACAACCATTAGGCGAAGCTATTTTTGAGGCTACTCAAAAAGCATTTTTAAAACTCTTTGAAAACGGAGAGCATTATTACTATTGTGTGTTACTCACTACGGGGGAGGCGCTTCCTCCTTGTATTGCAGCGTGGTCGGTGGAAGCCTTAGAGCGATTGGTAAAGGAAGAATCTATCCCCGAAGAGGATATACCATACTACAAATACTCATTTGCCGATAGCCCTTATTACGCTTTTGGTTATGAGGAATATTTTCAGCAGTTAGTGCAATTGTTCGAGCAGCGCGACTCGCTTATGGATTACGACAATGAAGAGCAATGGAACGAGGAATACAATCTCCGACTTGCTGCTATGGTATATGCAATGAAAAAACTTGACGAGACCGGTATTTTTGTCCTCAACCAACCACGAGAACAAGTGTATATCAATGTAGAACTAATGCCCCCCGACGATACCGATATAGAAAGAGCCTTGTCGTTCAACAATCTTAATAACATAGAGGAAAGGCTTTCTATATTCGGCTAATTATTGAACATTGAACATTATGAAAGCACTCATTATCGGCGCTACAGGCGCCACCGGAAAAGACTTAGTAACACAACTTTTAGCCGACGATACTTACAGCGAAGTGCATTGCTTCGTGCGCAAACCCTTAACCCTCACTCACCCCAAGCTACACGCTCATGTGGTTGATTTTGAGACTCCAGAGGCATGGGCTTCTTTGCTACACGGCGATGTGGCTTTCTCTTGCTTAGGCACTACCTTAGCCGTGGCAGGTAGCAAAGAAGCCCAATGGCGTGTGGATTACGACTATCAGTACGCCTTTGCCCAGCAGTGTAAAGCCAATGGAGTACCTACCTTTGTACTCGTTTCGGCGGCAGGAGCTAAGGCACCCTCCAAGCTATTCTATAATCGTATGAAAGGACAGTTAGAAGACGCTATAAAAGCACTTGGTTTCTCGTGTTTGCTTATCTTCCAACCTTCCGTACTTATTCGTTCCAATAGTGATAGAGGCGGAGAGAATTTCACCGTAAAAGTGATTGCTTTTCTAAACAAATTAGGACTTTTCAAGCGTTACCGCCCTATGCCTACAGCTATCCTTGCTCAGAAAATGCGTAAAGAAGTAGCCACCGCTCCCAAGGGCGTACATACTTTTACTCTTGATGAGATATTTCATTAATTGATGCCCCAGCTATTTGACACATTAACTCTTTTTATCGAGTAAATTCCGCTTTTGGTATAGAAAAGTTAGGTTTTTGAACTAGATGATTCATTTTTGAGTACTTTTGCCCCACGATACTTAGAAACATTCCCCCATGAAAAAAGCTATCACTTTTATAATATTACATTTTGCGACAAGTGCCTTGGCACAAATCAGTATCAAGACTGAGTATATCAGTAACTCCAAGTTCTACGATGCCGTAGCTGATACTAATACGGGCGATGGTTCAGCTATGGTTTACTCTGTAGGGGCTTTGGTACCCCTTTCTATGCAAGCCCCTAAGGAAGACGACCCCTTTCAGCGACCTACCGTATGGGGTGTATCGCTCAGTGGCTCTTTTGTACAGATGCATAACCATCACTTTCCTGTGGGAAAAGAACACCCCTCTCAGGTGATGAACCTCGGAGTAAGCGCTATACACTTACGTCCGCTAAAGGAACGTCGGTCTATGCTAATAGCACTCGGTATAGGAAGCTATACCCCTGAAAATAGACTATCGGCTATCCGTATAGGCGAAAATGTTTTGGCTAATGGTGCTTTTATACTTGTATGGCACTTGCAACCTAACCTTGAAATAGGTGGTGGCGTGGCTCTTAACAACAGTTTTGGTTATCCTATGGTGTTTCCTGCATTTTACCTCAAATACAAAGGAGGCTTTTCCGATAAATTTACTATAGATATCAATCTACTTGACGGTACGAAAGTAGCTTTTGGCTATGATTATAGCGAAAACCTCAGCTTGAAATTAGTAACTAATATAGGAGGTTATTTGGCATACCTAAGACGCAACGGACAAAAAGAAATGTTCTCTTCGCAAACTTTTTTTGTGGGATTAGAACCTGAGTTCAAGATAGGCAAACACGTGAGTATTCCACTTACTGTAGGGGGAAGTTTAGTCCGTTCAGGGCGTTATAGAGAGCGCAAACTCAGTGCTATGTTTGCCTCAGAAGCCAAGAACGAAGACGGTAGTGCGCGCTCGAGTGTGTTTTTGCCTGCGTTGTATTTTGCAGCGGGAATTACAATTAAGTAATTGACAATGAACGATTATGCTACGACCTTTGGCAAAGTTGATTACTCTGATTATCTATAATTTTTGAAGTATGTTATGTACGGGCGTTTTGCAAACGCCCATATAAATAAAACTTTTCGGACACCACCTACTTTTTACGCTAAATCAATGGCAACTGACGACGAAGGGAAAGCTGTTTTTACCCTCAGTGTAGATAAATTTGATGAGCGTGAAATATATCATTGAGTTTCTCATCATTCTCTAACAAGTAACAACAAATAAACAATATGTTAAAAGATATTTTAGATTTTAGAAGGGCGGTGCGTTATTACGCTCCTACGCCTATTAGTGAAGAAAAGGTACGGGAGTGCCTTAAATTGGCTACTCTGGCTCCTACCACCTATAATATGCAGTTGTATGAAGTATATCACATCACCGATAAGGAACTACTCAAAAAGCTGGGACACGCTTGCCTTGACCAGCAAACAGCTACTACAGCACAGCAAATGGTAGTATTCGTTGCCCGACAAGACAAACACCGTCTGCACGCCAAGAAGGTTTTAGAGTTTGAACGCGGTAATATACAGCGCAATAGTCCGCCAGAGAAACAAGCCAAGCGCATCAAGGAATAAGAGAAGTTTTACAACCAGTTGATGCCTTTTCTCTTTGGCAGGTGTTTTGGTCTTTTGGGTCTTTTGCGCAAGACTTTTGGGGTAGTTAGCAGTTGGTTTCACCCTATGATGCAACTCGTTTCTGAAAGTGATATGCGGGTGAATGTACACAAGAGTTGCGGATTGGTAGCGCAAACCTTTATGCTGGCAATGGCAGAAGCAGGCTATGACACCTGCCCTATAGAAGGCTTTGACAGCCGACGCGTAAAAAAGATATTACACCTGCCTTATGGAGCAGAAGTGAATATGCTCGTATCTTGCGGACTGCGTGAAGATCAAGGTATTCGGGGAGAACGTTTTAGGCTTCCTTTTGAAGAAATATACAAGAAAAATTAACAATGAACAATTGATAATGTTCTCCTTTGCGGATGGAAAGATACAATTTCTATAGTATTAATTTAAAATACATATAAAAATGAAAAGAATAATTTATAGCCTTGATAGCATTCACCGCTACGGCTACAGCACAAGTAAAATTTGGCGTCCATGCGGGTTGTGGAATTGGATTGATGAGCAAAGATGTTCACGACGACCGATATGAAGGACAAAACAAAACGGACAAAGAGCCTTTTAGCACCTCTTCTTATGGTGGTTTCTTTGTTGAAATCCCTGCTTCTGAGAAATTATTGTTAGATCTTAGGGCAATATATACCAATTATTCCACTATAGGAAAGGGAAAAACAATACTTCACAGAATTGATGTGCCTCTGGCTATCAAATACGATATCAGTGGGTTACATCCTAAAGTAGGAGGCTATGTGAGTTATATACCTGAGGTTACTCCTTTTGAAAACAAATACCGTTCATTAACCAGAAAGGATATTGAAAATTTTGACTATGGGGCGCTCTTGGGTTTAGAATACAACTTCAACGAGAGACTCTTTATAGAAACCAATTTCTACTTAGGATTAGCCAATCTCCTTACCGAAGACCCTCGCCACAGTAGCGACTATTTGCACACACGGTCTATTCTTACAGGAGTAGGGTACAGATTTTAATGAATAATGATTAATGGTTAATGAATGAAAATCCATACATATTTTTAAAGAATAATTTCTTCTTGCAGTTCCTTATTGCCGATAGATTTCGTATCTATCGGCATATTGTGGCTTGTAGCTCATTATTGCTATTTTTCATACTGGGCAGACAATGGGGTGATTACGAAGGAATGATAGACCATTGGGATTGGATAGAGAAATGGTTGGGGATTACCGCTACTTTTTACTTGAATATGTATGTGCTTATTCCACGTTTTTTCTTCAAAGGAAAGCTCGCTACTTATATCACCCTCCTCTCACTATGGGTACTTTTTATGTTGGGTTCTACCTATTATCTCAATTTTGTACTATGGAAAGACTATATGATAGGAAGAGAAATCAAAATAGCATCAGAAATTCCTATTTCTGTAGCACTTTTTTCTACTATGGTATATGTAGTACCCCTTATAATGACTTCTACGCTTATCAAAACCTTGCAAGTATGGGTAAAGGACAGCGAAAAAATGCAAGAGCTGGAGCGACAAGCCACTGAAAGCGAACTACAAGCCCTCCGTAGCCAGATACAACCGCACTTTTTGTTCAATATGCTCAACAGCATCAACACCTTGTTGTATATCGACCCTGAGAAAGCCTCTTATACCATCACAAAACTATCCGATTTCTTGCGACATTTGCTCTATCAAACGCACGAAGAACAGGTTTTTCTCACTTCGGAACTTCGTTTTTTAAACGATTATCTCTCTTTGGAAGCAATGCGTCGCGATGATTTTACTTATGAGCTTACTTATAGCGAAAAGAACGTACAAGGCATACAAATCCCCCCTAATATGCTGCTTATCTTAGCCGAAAATGCCGTAAAACACAGTACCGACGCCCTTGCCCCTACCTATATCTATATAGAATGTGAACAAAAAGAAGGGAGGTTGTACTTTTCTGTTCGAAATTCCGTACCTTTGCAACCCAATCCAAAACACATATGTAGTGGTATAGGCTTACCCAACCTAAGCCGCCGATTGGAACTGCTCTATGGGGAGCGTTTTAGTCTCTCACAAGAGCGTTTGCCCCAAGAATATATAGTAACCTTAGCTTTGCCCTTATGAATTGTTTGATAATAGACGATGAGCCTTTGGCGCGTATAGGCATGGAGCGCCTCATCAGGCAATACAGCCATTTGAAGGTAGTAGGCACTTTCAGGAATGCGGTAGGTGTTGCTGACTTTCTCAAGAATAATGAGGTGGATTTGCTTTTCTTGGATATCGAGATGCCTGGGGTGAACGGCTTGGAGCTGGCCAGAACCTTACCCGAACATACTTTGGTGATATTTACCACTGCCTATAGCCAATATGCCTTAGAGAGCTATGAGGTAGATGCCCTCGACTATTTAGTAAAGCCCATTACTCCCGAACGATTTAAAAAAGCTGTCGCCAAAGCCGAGAGTTACCACCAACTACTTTCCCAGCAGAAGACCGACTTTGAAGCTACCGATACGCAATACATCAGTATCCGTGCCAATAGGCGCAATTACCGTATCCCCCATAGCGATATCCTCTATATAGAAGCGCTAAAGGACTATGTGATTATCCACACCTTTACCGACCGCTATATCACATGGATTAACCTCAAAAACATACATAGCCAACTCCCCGCCTCAGTATTTGTACGTGTTAATAAGAGCTATGTGGTGAACTTGCAGCACATCACCTCCTACACTCACCAGTTTGTGTATATAGGGGAAATAGAGATTCCTATAGGCAGAGCTTATGAGGTTATTGGGAAACTGATGAATTAGTACATTTGTTAGTTAGCTGATTATTTACTACTTTTGCACTTGATAATCTTCTGACTTATGAGAAAACTTATTTATCTGATCTTATCTCTTGTAGCTGTCCCAGTTTTCGCCCAAGAAGAACAATGGGTACGCAGTAGTAGCTTAGGATTCAAGGGAGGTATAAACTTTGCCAACTTATCCGTTAGAGGAGATGGCGAATATAATCCTACCCAAAGGCCTTATGCTGGATTCGTATATACAGATTATGTTTATAATTTCCTTGCAGCCAAGTTCGAACTTACCTATTCAGGACAAGGCGGCAAATACGAATATGCAGAAAAGAATATTGATGCGGTCTATTCGATTCCTTACCTATCATTGGGCTATGTGATGAGTTTTCGTTTCCTCTCTGCCACACGCTTAGACTGTGGAGGTTCCGTTGACTTTGTTTTAAGCAAAGACCGCCATATTCCTGATCAACAAATGATAGACCTAACAGGCTTTATGGGGCTAGAACTGCGAATTACAGAGCAACTTTCTTTGGAAGGACGTATTAAGGGAGGTTTTTGGAGTGTTACCAAGGCCAATACCAATGAATATCCTTTCCGATATGATCCTAAAAATGTAGTGTATCAAGTAGGAATTGTATATTACTTCAATACGGATGTGTGGCGAGATAAAGGTGGAATAATCAAACCAATAGCTCATTAATACAGAACACCTTGACAAACATCTTCACTTTTCTAAAGGAAGAAGCACCCTTCTTCCTGCATCTCACTACTGAACACCTCTTGCTCTCGCTCTTGGCCATTGTCATAGCGACACTTATAGGGGTGGTATTGGGTGTTTTTATAAGCGAGTATCGCAAGTATGCCGCTTGGCTCTTGGCAGCGGTCAATGTGCTCTATACGATTCCCTCCATAGCCTTGTTGGGTTTCTTTATCACCATTACAGGGGTGGGTAACCTCACGGCTCTTATAGCCCTGATACTCTACGCCTTGCTGCCTATTATCCGTAGTACTTATACAGGTATTACCCAGATTAACCCACTTATTATCGAGGCTGCCGAGGCCATGGGTAGCACCCGCTGGCAGTTGCTCTGGAGGATAAAACTCCCCTTAGCCCTCCCCATACTCATGTCGGGAGTTCGCAATATGGTTACCATGACCATTGCGCTGGCAGGTATTGCCTCGTTTGTAGGGGCAGGTGGCTTGGGCGTGGCTATCTATCGCGGTATCACAACCAACAATAGTACCATGACTTTGGTAGGTAGTATGCTTATTGCCCTCTTGGCTTTGGGTTTTGATTTTCTCTTGGCAAAAATAGAAAAGCGATTGGTAAACCGTGAAGCAGCCCCTAAGCGCAACCCGCTAAAGCTGGTAGGAATGGGGGTATTGGCACTGCTTATCACCCTCTTCTTTGTGCTTTCTCCTAAAAGGACAAAGGATATACACATCGCGACTAAGCCAATGACCGAAAGCTACATATTGGGGCAAATGCTTGCCTTGCTTATCGAGCAAGACACAGGGCTTTCGGTACGCCTGACCAATGGGGTAGGCGGTGGCACCTCCAATATCCACCCTGCAATGCTCCGTGGAGGCTTTGATATGTATCCCGAATACACCGCTACTGCGTGGGAGGCTGTACTCAAGCGCAAAGACCCTTACCGCGAAGATAAGTTTGCTGACTTAGAAGAAGCTTACAAAAAGCAATATGGCTTGCTGTGGGCAAACCTATACGGGTTTAACAATACTTATGGCTTAGCTGTAAGCAAAGAGATAGCCCAGCGGTACCAGCTCAAAACTTTTTCCGATTTGGCAGAGGTGAGTGACCAACTTATTTTTGGAGCTGAATACGACTTCTTTGAGCGTGAAGACGGCTACAAACAACTGCAAAAGACCTATAATATACACTTTAGAAAGGTCATAGATATGGACATAGGGCTCAAATACCAAGCCATGCACGACAAAAAGATTGACGCTATGGTGGTATTCACCACTGACGGACAGCTTTCTGTGAGCCAAGTGGTGGTACTCCAAGATGACCGCAATCTGTATCCCTCCTATAAGGCAGGAACCGTGGTACGTAGCCAGGTGCTGACAACTTATCCTGCCTTACGCACTACCTTGGCAAAGCTCAACGATCTGATAGACGATGCCACCATGGCGCACCTTAATTTCTTGGTAGAAGCCCAAAGAAAACGACCAGAAGAAGTTGCCAAGGAGTTTCTATTACAAAAAGGACTTTTACACTCACAACCATGATTACATTTTCCCATATATACAAAAGCTATAATGGCAAGGAGTTGATCTCTGACTTCAACTTAACCATTGAAAGCGGCACTTTTCTCACCATCATAGGTACTTCAGGTTCGGGAAAAACCACCCTGCTGAAGATGATTAACGGGCTTATTTTGCCCGATAAGGGTGAAATACATATTGACGGCAGGAATATTTTAACGGAAGACCTCATTGAGCTGCGTCGCAATATAGGCTATGTCATTCAGGGGAATATCCTTTTTCCTCACCTCACTGTAGCCGAAAATATAGCTTATGTACTCCACCTAAAAAGCTACTCCAAGGCCGATATAGAGCGCATTGTAACTGAAAAACTACAGCAGGTAAATCTCGCCCCAGAACTCGCTAACCGATTTCCGCATCAGCTTTCAGGCGGACAGCAACAGCGGGTAGGTATTGCCCGTGCCTTGGCTGCTAATCCTAATATTGTATTGATGGACGAGCCTTTTGGGTCATTAGACAGTATTACCCGTAAGCAGCTACATCGCGAACTCAAATCCCTACACCAGCTTTCAGGCGCCACTCTCGTATTTGTTACCCACGATATAGCGGAAGCTCTTACCCTCGGCACCAAAGTATTAGTTTTAGACAAGGGCACCATTCAGCAATATGATACCCCAGAGATGATCCAACAACACCCTGCCAATGAGTTTGTAAAGCAATTGCTATTTTTAATTGACAAATTAGCTAATTAGCAAATTTGTTGTATCTTTGCCTTATCAAATTACAGTGTTATATATGATTACATTTCCACAGAAACTAATTGATATTAAAGACCTTCTAATAAGAGAAGAGCTGTTACTTTCTACGCCCTTAAATGATGGAAGAATTAACTCCTCAGTAAATGAAAGTGAGATATTAAAAGTAATTACAACAAAGTTTGACATTAACGAACCTAATAGCCGAGAATGGTTTGACTTTAGCTTTGAGGAAAAAGAGGTATTCTATCCTGTAAATATAAAGGTCACTACCACTTTAACACCTGATAATCTCAATTGCAAATTGGGTATTTATTATTGTTTGACAGGTCTATTGCCTGATTTTTCCAATGGAATCAATTGGCTGAGTTATTTTGAAAAACTACATAGTAATTTGGGCAAACATAAGAACAAAGATTACTACTTCCTTATTGTAAACAAGGATAACCCTAAGGATATCTTCGTTAATTCGTTGAAACATATTCCTCAGTTACAAGCTAATGGTAACAATTTACCTTTTCAATGTCGTTGGAATGACAACCGAGAGGCAAAAAAAAGAACTTTTGACGAGAGTAAGCAGTTTATTCTCTCTAAATTTGGCGAAAGTATCAAGCTAAGAGCTGAAATTTATTTCAATTTCAAAAAATATTTCCAAGAATATGTTTGATATAGATAATTTAGGACAAGTATTTACACCCCAATATATAGTTGCACAGATGTTATCATTGCGTAAGCGCGATGGAAGTGTGTTGGAACCTTCGGCAGGCAATGGGAGTTTCTTTAAAAATATCCCCAATTGTGTAGGAATAGAAATAGATAAGCGTCATCACACCGAAGGAATGCTCTTGATGGATTTCTTTGATTATCCTATCTCTCATAAGTTTGATACAATCATAGGAAATCCTCCTTATGTAAAGTACAAAAATATACAGAAATCTACCTTACAGAAATTAGACACAACCCTTTTTGATGAGCGAAGTAATCTTTATCTTTTCTTTATTGAAAAATGTATCAAACACTTAAATGAAGGGGGCGAACTTATCTTTATCACTCCAAGAGATTTTCTTAAATCAACATCAAGTATCAAACTTAATCACTTTATCTATAGTCAGGGTACTATTACTGACCTGATAGACTTGGGAGATAGTAAGGTATTTGATAATGCTACACCCAACTGTATCATCTTTCGTTTTGAAAAAGGGAATTTCTCAAGAAAAACAAATGTAAGTAAGCAATTTATTTATAACAATGGGCAACTATATTTCACTGACAATCAATACCCTATTGCTCTTTCCCATATTTTTAGTGTAAAGGTTGGTGGCGTAAGTGGTAATGATAAGATTTTCAAAAATGAGACCTATGGAAATGCCGATTTTGTAACTTCTATCACCTGTAAAACAGGTAATACACAACGAATGGTTTTTGTGGATAGTCCTATACCTTACTTAGAAGAAAATAAAGATATTCTAATAAACAGAAAGATAAGAAGTTTTAATGAAAATAATTGGTGGGAATGGGGTAGAAAACATTGTATTTCTGAAAGAAAACGTATCTATGTAAATACCAAAACAAGAAACAAAAGACCTTTTTTCATTCATTCTTGTAACAATTATGATGGTTCTATTTTGGCATTATTTCCTCATAACGACAAGGTCGACTTGGAGGAACTAAGAGATATGCTAAATGAAGTCAATTGGTTTGAATTAGGGTTTGTCTGTGATGGTCGCTTTCTCTTCTCTCAAAAGAGTTTAGAGAATACTATGCTCCCTAATTGCTTTAAGAAATACAAGTATGTGGAGAATCCTACATTGTTTGACTAATTAAAGATAATTTCCTATTTATTCACAAACAACGTGTTATCACTTCGCCCCTATTATCACCCTATGCAATCGGTAATTCCTACGGAAGAAAAAGAGGTTTCCTATACCGAGTTTCTTCCCTGTGAGGCTTTGCGTCCGTTTATCTATTGCTATTGGGAACTAAAATCACCTTCGCGTAACACACCTTTTTGCTACCGAGTGGTTGCCGATGGCTGTATAGATTTGTTTTTTGAGTGTGACAACCCACAAGTTAGTTCCCTTATGGGATATTGCAACACATATATTGAGTTTCCTATAATGGGGGCTTTCCACTATGTAGGGGTGCGCTTTCTGCCCAGTGCTTTTCCGCTACTTTTTGGTCAGGATGCTTTTGAAATTAGCTCACAAGAAATCCCCTTGCGTGAGGTAGTACCCGCCTTGGCTACTTTTATAGCCGAGCAGTTGGAAGCTCCTCTTACATTACGTGCCATTACACAACATTTGGACAACTATTTTCTCCGCCACCTATCACAACACCCTTTGCAAATGGACAACCGCTTTTTCTCAGCACTCTTGCAGATATTACAAAGCAAAGGGAGCATACATATCAGCCAGTTGGATACCGGCATCAGCACCCGACAGTTGCGCCGCCTTTTCGACCACTACATAGGCGATAGTCCTAAGACATCTAGCAATATTGTGCGCTTCCAACATATACTAAGTGCGAAAGCCTACCACAACCATTCTTTTTTAGACACTTATTACGATCAAGCCCACTTTATCAAATCGTTTAAAACATTCTATGGCGATACGCCAAGTAAGGTGTTAGGCTAAAGAATGTCCGTTTTTTACAATCGTATTCCCTGCGCTTGCGGTACTTTTGCCCCCGAATAACAAATACATTATCAGAATGAAATTAAACGCAGGTATTATCACCGAGAAATTAGCCGAGAGCAAGGCTTTCTACACCCAAGTATTGCAATTTGGTGTTACTTTTGAAAACGACTTTTATTTGCTGTTGCACACCCCCAATCAGGAGGCAGAAATCAGTTTTTTGTTGCCTAATCACCCTTCGCAACAGCCTCTCTTCCAAAAACCTTTTACCCAACAGGGCGTATATCTCACCATTGAAGTAGAGAATGTAGATGAGTATTACCGCAAGCTAAAAGAGCAGGGCGTGCCCATTGCCATAGAACTTCGCGAAGAACCTTGGGGCGACCGCCATTTTGCTATTATAGATCCCAACGACATCGGGATAGATATCGTAACCTATTCCGCACCTGAATAAAAATGAAAATCCCCGCTTATAGAAAAATCTACTGGCGGGGATTTTTTATTAGCTAATTATTTACTACTTTTGCGCCAAGAATAATACTTTTCTGTAAAGTAGATAAAAATACTTATGAAAAAGAACATTGTAACTTTAGTATTAGTATGTATGGCATTAATACATTCAGTAAAAGCACAGCAAACAGAAGACCTTACCCTACAAGGATCTAAAGGTAAATTAGCAGTTACCCTGCAAACTCCTAAAATAGAGAAAGGCAAAAAGGTGCGAATGGTCATCATCTGTCACGGCTTTGGCTCTAATAAAGACAGACCCCTATTGCACACTATCGCCAACCATCTGCAAGAGGCGGGTATTGCCAGTATTCGTTTCGATTTTAATGGTTGTGGCAAAAGCGAAGGACGTTTTCAAGATATGACCGTACTCAATGAAATTGAAGACGCTAAAAAGGTCATAGATTATGCTGAAAAACTTCCTTGGGTGAGTGGCATCAGTATCGTAGGACATTCTCAAGGTGGCGTGGTTGCCTCAATGGTAGCAGGTCAATTGAAGAAAAGCATCAAAAGTGTGGCTCTTTGTGCCCCTGCCGCAGTATTGCGCGACGATGCCCTTCGTGGCAACACACAAGGCGCTACTTACGACCCTCATCATATCCCCGAATATGTCGATCTCCCCAGAGGATTGCGTATGGGTCACGACTATATTGCAACGGCTCAAACGCTTCCTATTTACGAAACTGCCAAAGAGTACAAAGGCGCTGTTTTAGTTATTCACGGCACTTGGGATGTGGTAGTCCCCTATACCTATGGAGAGCGCTACCACGAAGGGTACAAGAACAGCCGATTGATACTTCTCCCCCAAGTAGACCACAGTTTCTCCACTGAAGGGGCACAAAACAAAACCGCTACTGAAATTACAGAGTTTATAAAAAAACATTAGAGATAAATCCCTGCTGAAAGAGAAATCTTTCAGCGGGGAGTTTTTAATTTGCTAATTATTTATATCTTTGCAATCAATAAATCTCCTAAATAAAATGAACACCTTCGTAGCCTTAGACTTTGAAACCGCCAACCAATACCGCAGTAGTGTTTGCAGTATCGGACTCGTTTTTGTAGAAAACAACGAGATTGTCGATACTTATTACCAACTGATAAAACCAGCTCCTAACTATTATTCCCCTTTCTGTACCCAAGTACACGGACTTTCGCAGTACGACACCGAAAAGGCTCCTCTCTTCCCTGAAGTATGGGCAGAAATATTGCCAAAAATAAAAGATTTACCCCTTGTAGCTCACAATAGTATGTTTGATGAAGGCTGTTTGCGAGCAGTATTAGCTTATTATGAGCTCCCACAACACACTAATCCTTCCTTTTGTACCTACCGAAAAGCGCGTAAACTCCTCCCTCAGCTCGTGAATCACAAGTTAGACACTGTATCCGCTTATTTTGGGTTTGATTTAAAGCAACATCACCACGCCTTAGCCGATGCTGAGGCTTGCGCACATATTGCTTTAGAACTTTTCAAGTGAGATTTTGCCATTACGATTAAAACATTATAAACCTTAAACTGCCCGTGGGGCTCACACTATGAATATAGAAGAATTTAGAGACTTTTGCCTATCCCTGCCTGATACGTATGAGAAAATACCCTTTTCGGGGTTCTTTAAAAATGCTGATTCAATCTTAGTTTTTTATGTGGGTACAAAGATGTTTTGCTTCTTTGATATCGATAAGTTTGACAAATGTACAGTCAAATGCACCCCCGATGAGATAGAACAACTCAAAGCGGATTATCAGGCAGTAGAAGACCCTTTTAACCTAAGCAAAAAGTATTGGGTGGGTATCCGTTTCAATGAAGATATGCCCAATGATAAAATCAAGGCTTATGTAAAACAATCGTATGATTTAGTAACTTCTTCACAGAAAAACAAATTAGTAAAATAATGACAACTATGAAAAAAGAAAACCCTAAACGCCCCAAAAATATTGAAGTTCGAGGGGCTAAAGTACATAATCTCAGGAATATAGACGTCGATATCCCCCTCAATAAGATTGTAGGGATTGCCGGCGTATCGGGCTCAGGCAAATCATCTCTTGCCTTAGGAGTTCTCTATGCCGAAGGCTCACGAAGATACTTAGAATCGCTTTCCACCTACACAAGGCGACGAATGACGCAAGCCGAACGCGCTGAGGTAGACAATGTGCATTACGTGCCAGCCTCCTTAGCACTGCACCAGCGCCCTACGGTACCTGGTATCCGCAGTACTTTCGGCACAATGACCGAATTGCTGAACAGCCTCCGCCTGATGTTCTCAAGGCTCGCCAATCACTGTTGCCCTAATGGGCACTATGTAAAACCCTCCTTTGCGGTGGCTGCTATGCAAGAAATTACCTGCCCAGAGTGCCACGAACACTTCTACGGGCCTGGAGCTGAAGATTTGGCTTTCAACAGTCGTGGTGCTTGCCCTACCTGTGGCGGAATAGGAACCGTCAGAACGGTTGACGAAAGCAAGTTAGTCCCCGATGAAAACCTCACTATTGATGAGGGGGCAGTGGTGGTATGGGGTACCCTGATGTGGTCGCTTATGAAAGATGTATGCCGCGAAATGGGCGTGCGTACCAATGTGCCTTTCAAGGATTTAACCCCCGAAGAAAAAGAAATAGTCTATCACGGGCCTGCTGAAAAGAAACATATATTCTACCTAAACCCCAAAACAGGACAAACTGCCGAAATGGATTTTACTTACTACAGTGCTGTGTATAGCGTACAAAACGCTTTGGCTAAGGTAAAAGACGATAGCGGAATGAAACGCCTCGAGAAGTTCCTAAAAGAAGACGTTTGCCACGACTGCCACGGCACAAGGCTTTCTCCAGTGGCACGTGCCCCACGCCTTAGGGGCATTGGCTTAGACCAAGCTACGGCTATGACGCTCGATGAGTTAATGGTTTGGGTAGCAGGCGTCCCCGATTCATTAGAAGAAGCTATGCGCCCAATGGCTAAAAACATCTGCGAAGCCTTTACCGATACCGCCCACCGCCTCATCGATTTAGGCTTGGGATACCTCTCCTTAGACCGTGCAGCAGCTACCCTTTCCACTGGCGAACGCCAGCGCGTACAGCTTGCACGCGCTGTACGCAACCGCACTACTGGGGTGCTCTATGTGTTAGACGAACCCTCTATCGGGCTACACCCTCACAACCTCAAAGGCTTAACAGGGGTGATGGACGACCTCATAGCCGACGGCAATTCGGTGATATTGGTAGACCACGATACCCAAGTACTTACTCACGCCGATGAGATTGTAGAAATGGGCAAAGGCGCAGGGACTAATGGCGGAACCGTCATCGCACAAGGAACGGTAGATGAAATAGCACAAAATAAGGAATCGGTAATAGCACCTTACCTATCGCAAGAGAGCAAACTGCCAGCAGAACTCCCAAAAAACGAACTCTTTTCTATGGGAAACATACACCTCTCTACCGATGCTATACACACCGTACACCCTTTAGAAGTGGAAATTCCAAAGGGGAGACTTACAGTAGTTACAGGGGTTTCGGGCTCAGGCAAAACTACTTTAGTGTTAGAGAGCCTAATTCCCGCTTTAGAGGCAAACGCTATGGGGAAGAAATTACCTCAGCATATCAAATCGGTAAAAGCAGAAGGTATTCGTCAGGTAAAGCTCATCGATGCTACCCCTATAGGCATCAATGTGCGCTCTACGGTAGCTACCTATGCCGGTATTCATGACGAACTCCGTAAGATTTACGCCAAAACCCTCGATGCCAAACAGTACGGCTATAAAGCAGGCGACTTCTCCTACAATACAGGCGACCTCCGTTGCCCTACCTGCGACGGCACAGGGCAAATATCCTTAGATGTGCAGTTCCTCCCCGATGTTGATATTGTGTGCCCTGATTGCAAAGGGAGCAGGTACAAGCGCGAAGCCTATAAAGTATTTCGCACCGCCAAGAATGGCGAAAAATACAGTCTACCCCAGCTGATGAGTATGAGTATAGACCAAGTAATAGAGGTAACTACCGATTTGAAGTTAGTAAATCAAAAACTACAAGTGTTACAACAGTTAGGATTAGGCTATTTGTCGCTTGGCGAAGATACCCCAGGGCTTTCAGGCGGAGAAGCCCAACGCCTTAAGTTAGCCAGCGAAATGGGTAAAGGACAGAGCGATACCGTTTTCGTATTTGATGAACCCACCATAGGGCTACACCCGCAAGATGTACGTGTGCTGCTCGGTGTTTTTCAGAGCCTCCTTAGCTTAGGAGCTACCGTGATAGTGATTGAACACGATTTAGACGTCATTCGCAATGCTCATTATATTATCGATATGGGGCCCGGTGGCGGTGCCGCAGGCGGAAGAATCGTAGCTCAAGGCACTCCTCAAACAGTAAAGAATAACGCCAATAGTATCACAGGGAAATATTTATAAACCTAGTAAAATTATAAGAATCCCCGCTGGTAGGCAAAGCCTACCAGCGGGATTTTTATTATAATTAACACATTTGCTAATTGGCTAATTATTTGTACTTTTGCCCTTCATCAATAGCAAAACAACGTGTTATCACTTCGTCCCTATTATCACCCTATGCAATCGGTTATTCCTGCGGAAGAAAAAGAGGTTACCTATACCGAGTTTCTTCCGTGTGAGGCTTTGCGTTCGTTTATCTATTGCTATTGGGAACTGAAATCTCCTCCGCGTAACACACCTTTTTGCTACCGAGTAGTTACCGATGGTTGTATAGACCTATTTTTTGACTGCAACAACGCGCAGATGAGTTCCGTTATGGGCTATTGCAATACGTATGTAGAGTTTCCTATAACGGGTGCCTTTCACTATGTAGGGGTGCGCTTTCTGCCCAGTGCCTTTCCGCTACTTTTTGGTCAGGATGCTTTTGAAATCAGCGCACAAGAAATTCCCTTGCGCGAGGTAGTTCCTGCTTTGGCTACTTTTATCACTCAGCAGTTGGAAGCTCCTATTGCCTTACCTGCCATTGCACAGCGTTTGAACAACTATTTTCTCCGCCACCTATCTCAACACTCCTTGCAGATGGACAAGCGCTTTTTCTCGGCACTTTCACAGATATTGCAAAGCAAAGGTAGCATACACATCAGTGAGTTGGATACCGGTATCAGCACCCGACAGTTGCGCCGTCTTTTCGACTACTACATAGGCGATAATCCTAAGACATTTAGCAATATTGTGCGCTTCCAACATATACTAAGTGCGAAAGCCTACCACAACCATTCTTTTTTAGACACTTATTACGATCAAGCCCACTTTATCAAATCGTTTAAAACATTCTATGGCGATACGCCAAGTAAGGTGTTAGGCTAAAGAATGTCCGTTTTTTACAATCGTATTCCCTGCGCTTGCGGTACTTTTGCCCCCGAATAACAAATACATTATCAGAATGAAATTAAACGCAGGTATTATCACCGAGAAATTAGCCGAGAGCAAGGCTTTCTACACCCAAGTATTGCAATTTGGTGTTACTTTTGAAAACGACTTTTATTTGCTGTTGCACACCCCCAATCAGGAGGCAGAAATCAGTTTTTTGTTGCCTAATCACCCTTCGCAACAGCCTCTCTTCCAAAAACCTTTTACCCAACAGGGCGTATACCTCACCATTGAAGTAGAGAATGTAGACGACTATTACCACAAGCTAAAAGAGCAGGGTGTACCCATTGCCATAGAACTTCGCGAAGAACCTTGGGGCGATCGCCATTTTGCCATTATAGACCCTAATGGCATCGGTATAGATATCGTAACCTATTGCGCACCTGAGTAAGATATTGAAAATAAAATACAAAACCTCTCCCCGCTTATAGAAAAATCTACCGGTGGGGAGTTTTTATATCCCTAACTCATAGTAATACCTACACCTTAAAAAATATTTATAAAATAACATATAGTAAGTTTGCTTATTATATAAAAACATATTACCTTTGCGACCGAATAAAGAAGTAAATTCAAATTATATATGAAAGTTTTAATTATCAATGGGCATCCTACTATGGAGACGTCCAACGCCAATAAGGCTATTTTAGAAGAAGTAAAACGCTTGCTCCCTGAGGCTGAAGTAAGTAACTTGCAAGCTCTCTACCCTAACTATCAAATTGATGTAACTGCCGAACAAGCTAAACTTGTAAAAGCAGATGTAATAGTATGGCAATTCCCCGTGAATTGGTATTCGCTTCCTGCCTTGCTGAAAAAATGGTTAGACAACGTATTTTCACACGGCTTTGCTTATGGCGACAACAAGCTGATGGGCAAGAAACTCATCCTTTCTTTCACTACCGGAGCACCTGAAGAGGCTTACCAACACGGTGGCGCACAGAACTATCCATTTACCGATTTTCTCAATATTCACCGCCAAACTGCCAATCATTGCAAAATGCTATTCCAAGAGCCTGTCATCTCTTACGGAATGAAGTACATTCCAGAGGTAATGCCCAAAGAAGTACTTACAACCCTACAACAAAGAGCCAAAGATCATGCCGCTCGATTGGTTGCGCAAATCAAAGAATTAAACTAAGTTTGCAATTGATAAAAATCGCCGTGTGGCAGTGTGTCACATGGTTTTTATTCCATTTATAAATGAAAAAGAGACCTATCAAATATTGGATTATCGTGGCAAGCCGTGACCACGTACAAATGGGCGTTGCGGGAGGCTTTGCCCAAGCTTGCCACGGAAAGGCACAGCCTTTGAAGCGTATGCAGGAGGGAGACGGTATTCTCTATTACTCTTCCAAACGCTATTTTGGAAAAGAAGACAAATGCCAAGCCTTCACGGCTATTGGCAGAGTGAAAGACGAGGAAGTCTATGCCTTTCAGATGAGTGAAAATTTCTGTCCGTTTAGGAGAAATATTACTTTTGTAGACTGCGAAGAAACACCCATAGCCGACCTTATCGAACTATTGGACTTTATCCCTAACAAAAAGGCGTGGGGATATCCTTTTCGCTTTGGTATTTTGGAAATATCCGAAAACGATTTTAAACTTATAGCCTCTAAAATGTTACACAATGACCTCTCAGCCCTCAATTTTTAATTTGAAAGCCGAAGAAAGCTCAGGGCTTTTACTTTGGCAGGTAAGTATGTTATGGCAACGCGGAATCAAAAAAGTGTTGCAACCTTTCGACCTCACACACCCCCAGTTTGTACTCTTGGCGAGTGCCCAGTGGTTCGCCCAACAAGGAAAGGAAATCACGCAGGTATCTTTGGCAAATTTCACCAAGATAGACCCAATGACCACCTCGCAAGTAGTGCGCACTTTGCAGAGCAAAGACCTTATCACAAGGGAAGAACACAAGACCGACACCCGCGCCAAAGTAGTTGCTATCACCGATAAAGGTGCCGAACTCATCGCACAAGCTGTCGCTAAGGTCGAGGCTTTCGACGATGAATTTTTTAGTATTTTGGCAACCGAACAGCCCTCGTTCAACGCTCAACTGCACAAACTTTTGACGAATTAGCGGAATCGTTTTACTCCTTGCTATCCTTTATATAGGTTTTCATATAGGTACTAATAGAGTGAATGCTTTGAAGAAGAGAGCGGAGGATAATTGAGTAATTCCCTAATTTTCTAATTCGCTAATTAATGATTACCTTTGCCCCCGAATTTATAAATAAAAGAAAAATGAAAAAGATTTTTATTATCAACGGGGGACAAGAATTTCACGGAGGTGGCGGCACCCTCAACGCCAGCATAACAGAATGGACTCGCCAAACACTTGAGGAACTGGGCTATCAGGTGCAGTCTACTTGTATTAATGATACGTACGACCCCAGAGCAGAAGCGGAAAAAATAGCAGGTGCCGATGTGATTATCTATCATACGCCTATCTGGTGGTTTCAGGTGCCTTATGGCTTAAAGCAATACATCGATGAGGTATTTATTGCAGGAATGGACATCATTTGTCCTAATGACGGTCGTTCGCGCGAAGAACCCGAACGCAATTACGGTACAGGCGGACTAATGCAAGGCAAAAAATATATGGTTACCACTACGTGGAATGCACCCTTAGGAGCTTTCACTCAACCGAATGACTTTTTTGACCAAACATCTGTAGACGATGGGGTACTATTTGGTTTCCACAAGATGAATAAGTTCGTAGGACTCTCGCCTTTGGAAGGTTTTCATTTCTATGACGTAAGGAAAAACGGTACTCCCGAAAGAATTGAAGCCTACAAACAAGCCTATATCGCTCATTTGAAGAATATCTTTGGGAATAAATAAAGAAAAACAGTTACTTATAAAAAAGTAACCGCTTTTTTTATTTTTTATTTCGTTAGGAAAGTTCCTTTTTCAAGCACAATTTTATTTCCCCATTGGGTAAGGGCATCGAGTATGGGCAAAAAAAGATTTCCCTAAGTCGGTGAGTGAATAGATAGCCACCAAAGGAGGTTTTTCGCCATAGATAACTTTAGAAATAAGCTCGTCGTTTTCCAATTGTTTTAGCTGGATACTCAGTGTAGTTTCGGTTACCGAATAGAGGTT
>ERZ772973.235-NODE-235-length-32316-cov-6.2176_pt1 | contig 32316 bp, 32 predicted proteins | sample MGYA00580672_ERZ772973 | MGnify/ENA primary metagenome ERZ772973 (study PRJEB29015, sample SAMEA2737938) | human oral metagenome | biome: human oral; feature: human-associated habitat; material: dental | place: China | collected 2152 ...
GGTAGGGGGAGGTTTTTGAATATCAATAAGTTACAGAACTGGCGAAACTTAAATTTGTAATATTATATCTTTTTGATAAAGGAAAAATTCAATTACATTTTCCTAATTTAAGAGATTATTCTTTATGAAAAAGAGCAAAGAAATCTTCAATAGTATTGGCAATCACCCGCCAAGTAAGCTCCGCATCATCCCAGAAGATAATACGAGGTTCCTCTCCTACACTAAAATCCATACAAAACTGACAGTCTGCACCATCTACGCCAAATATGAATATCTTAGAAAAATCGGTAATATACCCTAAATCATATTCATTAATACGCTCTGTGTCGGCATATTCTTCAGCCTCTTCAGCGGGGAAGTCTTCCACAAGTTCTTTACTGTGTTTTATTATTTGTTTTTCAGTTTTGTAGAATATGTTTAGTTCAGTTTCTATTGGATTTCCAAACTGATCTTTGTCAGCTACCCAACTATCATCGGAGTTGCTATACTTTTTAGCTAATGTAAAATACTTTTCTGGAATTTTCATTTTTTTCTTTTATTATTTTATTAATAGGTAGAATAGTTTTGCCTTTACTAATAATCGAAAGTAAATAGCACGATACGGCTAACAGGCTCATAAAGCATAATGATATAGCCTCCAGAACCTACCCAGTCGTAAGCACCTGTTTCAGCTATGAGATAGAATGGGTTTCCTTTGTATGAAATATCAAACACTACCTCTTCATCATCCTTTCCGTATTGTATTTTCATTTCAAAAGCCTTTGGATATTCCTTCCTTTCAATGCTGGAACTCCAGTTACCGTACTCTATCTCTCCTCCCAATCTTTCTAAATAGTTTTTCTTATTCAGTTTCCCTTTACGTTCGGGATTACGTAAATCCACCAATGCACCGTATTTCTCAAAATTTGCTTTATATTTCTCATAGAATTGATGCATTTTTTGAAATTCTCTTTCCATTTCAGAATCAAAATCCCAGTCGTGAATAGCAGTTCGCCAAAAATATCCTTCCTTGCCGAGGAACTCAAACTTATTATCGTCAGTTAGGCGGAAAGCTAACCAGTTAGGTGCGGTATATTCGTTGTGATATTCTGTGGTATTATTGCCGATATAGCCATCGTAAGGCTCAAAAGGACAAATCATATATACCTTTTGTCCTGCCCATTCGGGATTAATTTCGGCTAAATCGATACTCATCAGGGGTAGAAAATGATTTTTGAGCCATTGTTGTTCTTTTACAAAAATGTCTTCTGCCTTGGGGAACGCCTGCAAATGGTCGTTCAATTCTTTAATTTCTTCTCTTGTTGTCATTGTTTTTTATATTAATTAATTTATTTTTCTTACGAATAATCAAAAGTGAATAGCACGATACGGCTTATAGGCTCATACAACATAATGATATAGCCTCCAGAACCTACCCAGTCGTAAGCACCTGTTTCGGCTACGAGATAAAAAGGGTTTCCTTGGTATGAAATGTCAAACAGTACTTCATCGTCGGCCTCTCCATCTTCTATATGCATCTTAAAAGCCTTCGGATATTCCTCGTCTTCAATAGTGGAGCACCAGTTGCCATACTGAGGCTCTCCCCCCAATATCTCCAAAAATGTTTTCCTATTCAGTTTCCCTTTATATTCAGGATAATGCAAATCTACTAAAGTGCCATATTTGGCTACATTTTCCTTACTCTTTTCATAGTTATCAGCCATTTCCCGAAAGAGTTCCTCCTCTTCGGAGTCAAAATCCCAGCCGTGAATAGCAGTTCTTTCAAAATATCCTTCCTTACCGAGGAACTCAAACTTATTATCATCAGTCAATCGGAAAGCCAACCAGTTAGGTGCCGTATATTCGTTGTGATATTCAGTAGTATTATCACCTATATAACCCTCGTAAGGCTCAAAAGGACACAACATATACACCTTTTGTCCTGCCCAATCGGGGTTGATTTCGCCTAAATCAATACTCATTAGGGGCAGAAAATGATTTTTGAGCCATTGTTGTTCTTTTACAAAAATGTCTTCTGCCTTGGGGAACGCCTGCAAATGGTCATTCAATTCTTGAATTTCTTCTCTTGTCGTCATAAAGATAATATATTTATTAGTAAATTAGCCAATTATTTTGCGTAAAACAATTATAGTGATTTTACTACTTTTGCTCTCTGAAAATCTCCAATACCTTGTCGCGAACCTGTGGGAATTGGGTGTATCCTTCACGGTCAAGGAAGTGCCCCGCTACGGGTAGGCGCACAAACTCACCATGAAGCCATGTGGCGAGGCGTTCGCTCAACTCGGTAGGTACAATAGAATCCTTCTGGGAGGCGATGACTATCCCTTTGCCTATCTTAGGAACACGGTGATAGCTTGTGAGATGCTCCACAAAGGGGTTGAGACTCTCGAAATGGGGCACCTCTTCACAGAATCCCGATACAAGTACGATACCTTTGGGCTCTTTATTGGTCTTGAGCAGGTAACAGAGCGTGGTAATCGTTCCCAAACTATGGGCTACAATGACCATCTCGGGAGTCATTTTTATTTCTTCTTCAAGTGTTCTTACCCATACCTCTACATTGGGATCGGCTGGATTAGGAATTGCCAAGCAATGAGCGCTGATATTTTCCGCTTTTAGTGCTTGTTCTAACCATCTGTACCAATGCCTTTCGGGTGTATCGTCATATCCGTGAATGATGTATACTTGTTTCATTAGTTATTTTCCTCCTCCCTGCCCCCTCCGATAGAGGGAAAAACAGGGTGGTTTTTGTGTTTTTAAATTGTTTTTATCCGTAAAATGGTTATTTATTTTCTCTCTTAGGTGAATTGCCTATGCGGCTCGCACTACCTCCAGCCACCACCAAGGGCTTTGTATAAGGTAATACCATATTGCATACGGGTAAATTGGGCATTGGCAACACTAAGTTCGGCATTGAGGCGGTTTACTTCGGCGGTGATCACCTCTAAATAATTCACCATACCGCTATCAAACAGTTGTTTAGAATAGTCCGTAGCTTCTTGATAGGCTTTCATCTCCTTCGTTTTTAGCTCAATAAACTCTGTTTGGGTAGAGAAGTTCTGCATAGCATCGGATACTTCCTTACCAGCTGAAAGTATCACTTTCTTGAAATTGAGCAGGGCAGTTTCTTGAGCGATTTGTTGTACCTCGTATTGGGTGCGAATCTGTCGGCGGTTCAAGATCGGTTGGGCTAATCCCGCTACAAAGTTAGCAAATATAGACTTAGCCGAAATCCATGTATCGAGTTCGGTAGAGGAAATACCCCCACGAGCCGAAAGCGTTAGTGTAGGATAGAAAGCGGCGCGGGCTACATTGGTCAGTTCAAAGGCATTGCGCAGACTGAGTTCTGCACGAGCTACATCGGGGCGGTTCTGAAGGAGCTTGGCAGCATAGCCTTGCTTAAATTCGGTAGGGAATTGCTGCTCGGCAAGCGTAGTGCGCTCTATCGTATGCGGTTCTTCCCCAAGGAGCACACAAATGGTATTCTCCAATGCCCATATACTATTGCCTATGGTAACCAATTGTGCCTGTGCATTGTACACCAAAGCCTCTATTTGCTTGGTAGCTACTTCGGTAGTGGAACCTGCCTCCTTGAGACTCTTAGTAGTCTCCAAGCTCTTTTGGCGGAAATCAATGGTTTGTTCCAGTACCTTTTTCTGCTCATCAAGCATCAAAAGTTGGTAATAAGCCGTTGCCAAAGTAGCCACTACCTCGGATTGTACAGCTTTCTGTGCCTCTACGGTAGCCAGATAAGAAGCATAAGAAGCGCGGCGTTGGGCAGAGAGCTTACCCCAGATGTCGGCTTCCCATGAGGCAGCGCCTGTGAGATCCCATAGGTTGCCGTAAGTACGTTCGCCTACGCCTCCTGTCGCATTGATAGAGTTGGTGCTACGGGTATAATTAGCCCCTACGGATAGCGTAGGGAGTTGTGCTGCTTTGCTTTGCTTGAGGTACGCCTGAGCGGAAGCCACATTCTGCATCGCTACACGTACATCAAGGTTATGAGAAAGCGCCTTATTGATATGTCCTTGGAGGGTGGCATCGGTGAAGATGTTGCGCCAAGAGACATTGGCACTGCTAAGACTATCCGTAGGGATATTGTCCGTACGGAAAAGTTTTTCATTTACGACATTGGGACGCTCGTAAGCTTTGCGACCTGCACAAGCGGCAAGGGTAAGGGCTATAAAAGCCGCCGCGAAACCTTTATAAATGATTCTGTTCATAAGTAAATAGTTGTTAGTGATTAGTGGTTAGTTTTCAGTTGGATCAGACAATTTAGATTCAGCTAAGTTAAATTGGTACACTTCCCAGATTTCTTTATATCGGCGCTCTTTCTTGTCTAATCTTCGTTTGCCTATCTCACTGGCAATTTCCTTCGCTTTTTGGAATCCTTCCTTAGAAATCATATAAACCACTCCAAATTTGGCACGCTTACCAAAGCGTTTTTTAGCCTCTGGAGGAAGGAAAACAACCATATTCTCTATATCCTCAGTAGCTATCTTTATATTTTTTTCAGGTTTTTTTGTTTTATATCTTTCCCCATCAATAATAAACAATGGATAATGTTTTAGAGCATTTTTCGGGCACCCAAGAATAATCTTTGTATTAGTCGCCTCTTCAGGTGTTTTTACCTTTCCAAGCGTATCTTGCACCTCTTGCGCCATTGTGGAAAGCGTAAAAAAGAATAAAAATATAGTAAGTCGGGTCATAGTTGTTGGGTTTTTCGCATTTTTCTTTTGAATTTTCTTGTATAGATTTTATCTTGTTTTCGCCCTTTCTCATCTCTGACCGCTACGATACCAAAACGACCTTGAGTTCCATAAAGCGCCATAGCCTCTTGCTGTGCTATCTCACGGGCTTTTATCTCCTTACTGTCTTTTATCCTTCTGAGAAATTGCTTTTTATCCTTCATTGGCTTACCATTAAGGACAAAAAGCTTATCACAAGGCGAACCTCCTACTGTCACCAGACCTGCAGTTATATAGTTGATAGAAGGTTTTTTAAGAGGAGGACGTACAAAATCCATCATTTGTTCTGTGCTATCGGATACAACAACACGGCACTGCCCTACGCATTCACTTAGTATAGTATCCCATTGGCGAGCTTTTATCCCATATTCTCCCATACTATCGGTATATACCTCAAAGTCTTGTTCTCTGTTTTCTATTTTACAGCCAGCGATAGGATTATCTTCGTCATCTGTAACCCTACCTGTTACTGTTATAGGCAATTCCTTTTTCCTCAATATCTGTGCTATTTGGTAGTATTTGTATTCTTCTTGGGTCAGTTTTCCTAACTTCTTATGCTGTATTTCCTTTATTTTTTTCTCTGCTTCCTTTGTTACTATATATATTGCCCCACCTACTGCTTGTTTTCCAAAGAGATTTACTGACATTTTCGGTCTAAAATGATACACAGCTACATCTTCCGCTTTAAACGATTTCCCTTCATCTACTTTCTTTGTATTATCAAATATTTCTCCATCTAAAAAGAACACTGGCTGTGGGCTTCCACCTATCAAACACCTTAAAGTAGAATTTGTATTAGCCGCCTCTTCGGGGGTCTTTACCTTTCCCAGCGTATCTTGTACTTGTTGTGCCATAGTGGAAAGCGTAAAAAAGAATAGAAATATAGTTATTCGGATCATATCAAAAATATTTTATTTCTTTTTACTCTTATTCTTTTTATGTTGGTTATAGTAATCCTTGGTATAAGCTACTAATCCATATTGACTGCGGAAGCCATAATGTTTAGATAACTCTTGATAATCCATTACTGAATACTTGTAAAACTGTCCACTTCGGAGTTCTTCTTTGAATGCTTCTTTATCTTCTTCTTTAACTATCTTATCATTACGTATAAAAAGGATGCCAAAATCATAAGCATACTCAATACAATTAACATGACTGTTAATAGTATGGTTATATACTTGGTGAGGTGTGTCTTTAATCACAACATAACAATCTGTCACACTACCAAAGTGGATTGTATCCCACTGTTTTGCTTGTATCTTATACATACCATTGGCATCAGTTTTTACATAGTTAGCCGCATAATGCCCTTGATTGGTATAAGTAATTACATCTGTACTCACACTAATATTAGCAAGAGGCTTCCCTTTATAGTCGGTAACTTTCCCTGTTATAGTAATTTGCGCCATAGTGGAAAGCGTAAAAAAGAATAGAAATATAGTTATTCGGATCATAGCTTATGGAAATTTTTATTTTTTTCAATATTCAACGATACGTTTATTTAACGAAAAGTATCTTTTTTCAGAAATCTACATACCATAGAAAATACAAAACAGCATAGGAATCAATGTTCAACGATTTATAACAAAATGTATTTATTCCTTTTTCTCTTTGTCTTTGATATGCTCATTATAGTAATCTTTGGTATAAACATATAGAATATAGTCGTAATAGTCGCTAATTCTGCTCGAAAAGAAAGCGTTTTTCTTTAGTGAATACTGAAAAAACTCCCCGTTTCTCAATTTTTCTTTAAAAATTTCCTTATCTTTTTCCTCAATAGGCACTCCATCGAGCACAAAAAGCATATCTGATTTTTTCCTACCTCTATCACACTTACCAAAATCAATAGAATGTACAAATGCATCATAACTTTGATGAGGTGTTTCCGTCAGTACATAATGAGGTGTTTCGATTTCATAAGAGCGAAACTTTCGATCCAATCTATAAAAATAAATAACATCCCATAGTTTGGCTTCTATTTTATACCTGCCCTCACTATCGGTTCGCACCGTATCTCTTCCATTGGTAACCGGAAAATCAACATAGGGTCTTTTTTGATAGTCCGTTACCCTGCCTGTTATAGTAATTTGCGCCATAGTGGAAATAGGAAAAAGGATAAATATCAAAAATGCCTTCATAACAACTCAAAATTCAAAACTGAAAACTTAAAACTCCTACTTATAATTCCAGTCTTCTCCGGTGAGGTCATAGACCTTTTGGATACGCTTCATCAGCTCTACGAAGTCTATTTCCAAGTCTATCAGGCGCCCTGAACGAATGTCAAACACCCAGCCATGGACAATAGGGTACTGGTGATAGAGGTAGCCCTCCTGTACGCAAGCCATTTTCGCCACGTTGATACACTGTTCTTCCACATTGAGCTCTACCAAACGGTCGTAACGCTCCTTAGCAGAGGTGATGGCATCGAGTTCGTCCTGATGGAGGCGATACACATCGCGTATGGTTCTGAGCCATGGGTTAAGCAGTCCCAAGTCCTTGGCTTGCATGGCGGCTTTCACCCCTCCGCAATCGTAATGCCCACACACAATAATATGTTTTACCTGTAGGTGTTCCACAGCGTATTGGATCACCGCCGTAGAACTCATATCAAGGGTATTGACCACATTGGCAATATTGCGGTGAACGAAAACATCACCAGGGCCTAATCCCATGAGTTCCTCGGCAGTTACACGGCTATCCGAGCAACCTATATAGAGGAAATCAGGGTTTTGTTCCTTGACGAGCTTTTTGAAAAAGTCCTTGTCTTCACCTGTTTTTTTCTCGACCCACTGACGGTTATTTTCAAAAATGGTTTTATAAGAATCCATAAATAATGACTAATGACTAGTGATTAATACCAATAATGATTAATGACTAATAGCGTCTTAGAAAATGGGTTGTATAGCCTTCACAATACTATCCATAGAAACGGGTTGAGGCTTTACCTTATCACCTGTGCGTATGCCATTGAGTCCTTGTACGATAATCACATCGCCTGCCTTGAGACCTGTCTCCACCACGGCCAAGTTATTAGCGCGGTTCTTGAGGGTTACCACTGTTTGCTTGATTGTATTATCTTCTACCTTATAAACAAATATCTTTCCTTGTTGCTCGAATACCGCTACTTCAGGAATTACTAAGGCCTTATCAAAAGTCTGTGGGATAAGGATCGTACCACTATTTCCGTTGGTAAGCAAGCGATCAGGGTTAGGGAAGGTCGCACGGATTTGGATAGATCCCGTGGTAGGGTCTATCTGGCCTGTAACAGTCTGTATCTTTCCCTTGTGGTTATACAGCTGTCCGTTGGCCAAAACAAGGGATACTTCGGCAAAATTGGCCAACTTCTCCTTGGTAGTAGCCCCTTTAGTTTGTGCAAGGAAAGAAAGGTAATCCTTTTCGTTCATAGAGAAATAGGCATATACATCTTTCACATCAGAAACGGTGGTAAGTACCGTGTTATTGGCCGTCACCAAGGCACCCTCACGGTAGGAGATAGCCCCTACTACGCCACTTACAGGTGCTTTCACTACCGCAAAGCCGATATTGGCAGCAATCTCATTGTAAGCGGCTTGGGCACGCTGTAGGTTGGCCTGAGCTGTTTCAAGTTGTACCTTGCTGACGATGTTCTTCTCCACCAAGGGGCGAATCTTATTAACCTCTACCTGAGCCACTTCCACCTGAGCCTTAGCTGAGGCGGCTGACTGATTAAGGGTCTGTGTCTCGAGCTGGAACATAGGCTGTCCTTGGGAAACCGCTTGACCTTCATCTACCAATACCTTAGTAATATAGCCAGAGATTTTGGCCTGTACGGGGCTATTAACCACTCCTTCTATATTGACAGGGAAAGAGAGGTCAGAAGTTGTACGCTGCTCCCCTACGGTAATCACTGGTAGCTCCTTAGGCCCAGCTGCTCCCATCATAGCACCAGAGGCTTGCTGGTTGCCATTCTTACACCCTACTGCAAAGAGGGCAATACTTGAAAAAATTAAAACTTTATTCATTTTTTTAAATGTTTAATGATTAATGCTGGCGAGAACTTGTCACTTGTCACTTGTCACTCGTCACTTGTCACTTGTCACTAATAACTTATACGTTCCTACTGAAATCAAAATACACAGCGTTATAGCAAAGAGCATAGGCTGGTCGGTGGCGGCGGAGAACAAGGCCAAGATAGCGCCAATCACTGCCCCTGTGGCAAAGCGAAACATACCTATAAGCGAGTTGGCCGTACCTGCTGTGCGAGGGAATAGCTCCAAGACAGCCGCATTGGCATTGCTCGAAACAACCGAGATCATTCCTACATAGAAGGCAACCCCTATAGCCACAGGCCACAAGCCCCAATGAAAAATAGCACAAAGCCCCAACCACAAGCCTGCCACAAGCTGTATGCCAAGCCCTATACGCAAGACACGCTCCGTCCCTAAGCGACCTACAAAACGTCCCGAAAGGAAAGTGGCTACCATCATCACCCCTATATTAAGGATAAAAAAGTACCCAAAATGCTGTGGTGCTACCCCATATACCCCTGTATAGACAAGCGAACCAGAGGTCAAGAAACAGAACATTCCCGAATAGGAAAAGGCATTGGTAAAGATATAGCCTATAACCTTTTTATTGGTCGCTACTTGGCGATAATTGCGCAATACGCCTATGATATCCAAGGGAATACGTCGCTCCTTAGGCAAAGACTCAGGGATACGTAGCCACACCAAAAGGGCAGCGAGCAGTCCCAATACTGTCAATAGGTAAAAAATAGCCTGCCAATGAAACCAATCGGCTATATATCCTCCTAAGATAGGGGCTACCAAGGGCGCCACCATCGTTACGAGCATCACCATGGACATCATCTTGGAGAAGGCTTCCTTGTTGAAAAGGTCTCTGAGCAAGGCACCTCCAACCACCGCAGGGGCAGAACCGAAAAAGCCTTGCAGAAAGCGCAATATATAAAAGTGGTATAACTCTCCCACCTGTGTAAGCCACAAGGCAATCACTGCCGCTACAATCACCCCTACAATAATAGTAGGCTTGCGGCCATAGCTATCCGAAAGCGGCCCCCAGAGCAATTGCCCTACAGCAAAGCCCATGGTAAAGAGCGCTAAGGTCGTCTGGATCCGCTCTTTGGAGACATGTAAGTCCGAGGCTATCGCCCCAAACGACGGCAAGTACATATCTATCGCCAAAGGGGTAAGCATGGAGAGCAACCCCAAGATGAGGATAAATAGGATATCGGTATTATGGTTTTTCACTTATTTCTTCTTGTTTTAGTTTTTTCAAAAAATCTTCAGTAAGCGCCTCTATTTGTCCTAAATAATCCAAGAATAGTCCTAACTTATGTATTCTTTCCTCGGTAAAGGAGTGTTCGCTCTCATTCTGTGCCTTCATATACTGCTGAAAGCGTACAGTAAAGTCTCTTTCATAACGAATCAGCCCCAAAAACCCTTCAAAACGCTTGTCAAAGGGAAAGGACTTAAAGTATTTGCGCCGTTTTCCCTCTTTGGTTTCGTAGTAGATTAGCTCCTTGTCCAATAGCAAGTGGATATTGGTAGAGAGGGCACTCTTGCTAACCCCTAATCGCTCTATCAGATCCTCAAAAGTAAGCCCACACATACGGCCTTCTATAGCCAACACCGAGAGGATCTTGGCGGCCATAGGAGACAGATAATGCAGGCGGCAGAAGAGTTCCGCCATCATCTCAAGCAAGACAAGCCGTTCTTTCATATCTTCGTTCTTCACTTAATCTGAGTGCAAAGATAGCTATTTAGTTCTATTGTTTGCGAACCAAAATTATAAATTTTTATTAATATTTGTCGTTCGCTCATCAGCCCTCTTTGTTTACGCTCTTACTAACTCACTATTTTATTTGGAAAGATGTCCAATATTTACTATTTTTGCGCAATTTTAAGGAACAAACGCCAGCAGTCAGTAATCTATCTGGCATTAATCATCAATTATTAAAATGCGTTTATTATATATCTTATTAGCTCTCTTGGCAATAGGTTGCACCAAGGGCGGAGGGGAGCGTAGTTCAGTGGAGGTACTATTGGACAAAGACCCCTCTATGCTACTACATATCCACCAAAAAGACCAGTTTGTAAGCCAAACCATTAACCATGATTTTTGGAAAGAATACTTTAAGTACTATCCCAATGGGAATGTACAGAACCTACTGCGTTCCTTGCCTGTGGATAAGGACATCTGGGTGGGCTATACTCATGATGGGGTGTATCTGAGCTGTAGATTACCTGAAAAAGATACGCTTAGCCCTTGGAAGTCCCTCACCCCCGAGCAGTTGGATTCCCTAACTATAGAGAACAAAAAGTGGTACTATCGCTATCACGAACATAACCTACTGATAGGCTCGCTCAAAGACCTTCCACAGTGGGAGAGAGAAACCGAAGAAGAGCACCCTTATGAGGATTTCTACAAACTCAACAAGACCACCAGTGAGGATGTGGTGGCCAATCTGTTTCTCTCCCCTAAGAAAAACCAAGAGTTTGTCGGGGGAATCTTTCCGCCCCGCTTGGTGGCACAAATCGGTGATTGGACGGCTTGGGATATCTTTCTTGATAGGCAAACCCTCCGCCTGAGTGGCTCCTCACTACACCCTGCCGATAGCCTGTCCCAGTTGCCACTGTCCAAGCCTAAGAAAAACACCCTTGAGAGTGCTTTTGTCATTCCCCAATCGGCTAAGGATATAGAGGCTTATGCCTTTGACGAGGCACTGATCCCCACTGAGTTTTATTTTGATTTCCAAACAGATATATCTTCTGTAGCGTTTTTTGATTTTGCAGGAGATTCCTTGGCTGTACTACACAGCGAGAACCCTACCGAGACACTGCGCTACTTTACCATTCTCAAGACAGAGACCTTCCAAGGTGCTTCACTCTACCAGATAGAGGAACTCTCGGACGTACAATCGTTCTTTAGCGTTTTTGGTCATGAGTTAGCCCCTAAGTATATCTATAAGCAGGAGGACGATCTTATCTTTGCCCAACAGCGAGGTGCTCTTGAGCAGCTTATCAATGCGCTCCAGCTCAAGCAGAGTCTTGCCGAGCAATCCCGCTTTGCCGCCCTCAAGGAGCAGAGCAGTAGCCAAACTGCCTTTGTAGCGATAGCCAACCTTAGCGAATCATCAGCTTTTGCTAAGAAATACCCCTCCTTGGCCGCTCGCTATGGCTATGCTGCCCTACAGCTAAGCCCTGAAGAACACTTCTACCAGCTCACCCTCACCGCTACTGCGGCTAAGGTAGGGGAAAGCACCACCGAAGCCAACGATACACCTACAAGCCCCACCCAAGGTAATACCCCCACAAGCGAAGGGGCTGCCCTCGCTGAGCGCTTCCAGCTAATCCTTGACAAAGATGCCCATACCCTCCCCCACTTTGTCACCAACCACCGTACAGGGCAGCGCGAAGTGGTTATTCAGGATACCGATAACCAACTCTACCTTATAGGCCATGATGGAAAAATCCTTTGGAAAAAACGCTTAGATAGCCCTATACAAGGAGAAATATACCAAGTGGATCTTTTCCGCAATGGTTTCTTACAATTGGCCTTCAATACCCAATACTCCAGCTATGTGATAGACCGCAATGGCAAGGAGGTCATGCCTTTCTGTCATTCGTATAAGAACACCCTGCTACCCTTGCAACTCTTTGACTATGACCACAATAAGGACTACCGCTTTGTGATCTGTGACAACTATCGCATCCGCCTTAAGGACAGGCGCGGGGAGGAGGTCAAGGGCTTTGAAGGGGGCAATGTCCCCGTTGGCCTCAAGGCTACCCCTCAGCATATGCGTTTAGCAGGTAAGGACTTTATCGTCTTCCCAAAAGCAGACAATCACCTTAGTATCCTACACCGCAATGGCAGCGTGCGTATTCCCCTTAGCCAAACCTTTGCTTTCTCAGACAACCCTATACGCGCTTATAAGGATTGCATCTGCTTTACTACCGAGGACGGCAAGCAGTATTTTATAGACAGCAACGGAGGCCTACGCCAAGAATCCTTGGGGGTAGCCGCAGGACATTACTTTGATGTACTGGCAGACACACAGGTTATACTCAGCGGCAATACCCTGATTATTAATAAGAAAAAGATAGAGCTCCCCTATGCCGACTATGCGCGACCTCACCTGATACAGACACCCAAGGGGCTGCTCATCTGTGTCCTTGACCAGCAGAACCACCAGCTCTACCTGCTCAATGCACAAGGGGAGATTTATCCAAATTTCCCTATCTACGCCCTCTCTCAAGCAGATGCTACCGTGGAAGCAGGCAAGCTGCTACTGACTTTTCTAAAGGAGAAGAATACAGTAACCGTAGTTCTTCTGTAGTCAGAGGTCAGAAGACAGTGGTCAGAGGACAGAAGTCAGAAGTCAGAAGTCAGAAGTCAGAAGTCAGTATCTAACAACTGAAAACTGACCTCTGACTACTGGAAACTGATTATTGTCTTTTCACTCTTGAGAGCGTTAGTCCATCGCGTATAGGCAGCAATACGGTCTCAAGGCGAGGATCGGTGGCTAAGCGCTCATTATAGGCCATAAGGACTTGGGTATGTTTGTCATTGTCCTTGACAGGCTCCACCACCTTGCCGCTCCAGAGCACATTGTCCGAGAGGATCACGCCTCCTACGCGCATCTTGGGCAAGACCGCCTCTAAGTAATTGAGGTAGTTCTTCTTATCGGCATCTATGAATACTAAGTCTATGGCATCGGGCAAGGTAGGCAGCACCTCAAGAGCAGGGGCAAAGTGCTGAACAATCTGCTCTCTGTAAGGACTCTGCCCGAAGTATTTGTTCTGAATATCCTCATATTCCTCATTAGCCTCTATGGTATGTAGCCGCCCCGAAGGCGCAAGCCCCTCGGCCAAGCAGAGGGTTGCATAGCCTGTGAAGGTACCTATTTCCACTATATAGGTAGGGGCGAGCAACTTAGAGAGTACACTAAGCAGGCGCCCCTGCAAGTGGCCACTGAGCATACGTGGTTGCAAGACCCTCAGGTGGGTTTCACGCACAAGAGCCGCCAATAAGGGCGGCTCCTGCTGGCTATGCTGCTCGGCATAGCGCTCTAAATCTTCTGAAAGAAAGTGCATAAGTTATTGCATTAGGGTCATTTCATCTACCACATGCTTGGCACCTGCATAAGTATCTATACACCAAAGCACATAGCGAATATCCACCACTATGGTACGTTGGAGCTTTTTGTCAAAGATCACATCGCCGGCCATAGCCTCTATATTCCCATCAAAGGCCAAGCCGATAAGCTCACCCTTGCCATTGAGCACAGGCGAACCAGAATTACCCCCTGTAATATCATTATTGGTTAGGAAATTCACATGCATGGTACCGTCCTTGTCCAAGTAACGCCCGAAATCATTATTCTGATACATTTCCTTAAACTTCACAGGCATGTCAAACTCTGGATCCCCAGGCTTGTACTTATCCAACATGGTTTTGAAAGTGGTGTAGTAGTTGCTCTTCACATCGTAATTGCGCTTGTCCTTAGGCAGAGATCTCACGCTACCATAGGTAAGGCGTAAGGTGGAGTTGGCATCAGGATAGAGGATCTGGCTCACTTTGGAATCGCGCATACCCTTCACATACTTGCGGAAAGCCTTCTGGTACTTGTCCTTAAGGGTATCATACTGGTCGCTGTTATACTTATCAACCAACACCTTAGCTATACGAGCCAGCGGATCATTGTCAAGCGCTTCTTGGCTTGGATTTTGGAAGAAGTTGTCTATATTCTCCTTAGAAGTAAAGATACTGCGAGCAAATACATCTGCGGCATATTTCTTAAAATCTCCTTTGTACTGCTGCTTAACCTCTGCCAGTTCTTGAGGAATATCATTGGCCTTATCGGCATAGAGCTTGAGGTTATCTGCAAAAAGGTCTATCTCGGCAGGGAGATAGGTACGGTCATAATAGTTGTATAGTCCCTGAGTTACACGCTCTTTGATCTGCTGTTTTTCCTTGTCGGAAGAAGAGTTGAGGTACAAAGAGAGTTCTTTGACCAAGGGATTGGCCTGAGAGGCGAGTTGGCTGGCTCTAAAGAAAATAGCCAAGTAGTTTTGGTTGGCCACATAGCGGTTGGTTTCGGCAAAGTAATAAGCCATATCGGACAGTACCTTGCCATATTCAGCCTTGTTTTCGTCCTTGGCTGCCCATGCTGCAAATTTCTTTTCTGCTTTGTGCTTAAGTTCGGCTGTCTTATGAGCGGTAAGGGCATCAATCATTCCTTGGCGATTCTTCCAGTAGTTGGCTATACTTGCATAAGCAGAAGCATACTTAAGGCGTACAGCATTGTCAGTATCCATATGCTTTTTCATGGCGTCCATAGCCGTTTTGGAAGCCTCTACCCAAGCAGGATAGCCGAATTTTACCTGCTGATCCACCCAGTAGGAAGACTCCCAGCGGTTGGTACGTCCAGGATAGCCCAAGATCATCGCAAAATCCTTCTCTTTAGCTCCTTTGAGGCTCACATTGAGGTACTTTTTTACCTTCATCGGGATATTCTCGGACGAATACTCAGCAGGATTGCCATTCTTATCGGTATATACACGGAATACGGAGAAGTCGCCTGTATGGCGAGGCCACTCCCAGTTGTCGGTATCGCCCCCGAATTTGCCTACATTCTCAGGAGGAGTACCCACCAAGCGTACGTCCTTGAAGTCCTGATATACAAAATAGTAGAACTCATTGCCTTGGAAGAACGAACGCACGGAAACCACGTACTTGCCTCCCTCATCGTTCTCTTTTTGGATTTTGCTAATCTCTGTATTGAGTGCAGCCTCACGCTCCTTCTCGCTCATAGAGGGATTCACTACCGAGAGCATACGGTCAGTAACATTGTCCATACGCACAAAGAAACGCACAAAAAGGCGCTTAGGAGAGAGTTCATCGGCCTTGGTTTTTGCCCAATAGCCGTCGCGTAGGTAGTTGTGTTCTGGGGTAGAAAGGCCTGCAATCGCCCCATAGCCACAGTGGTGGTTGGTAATGACTAATCCATCGGGGGAGATAATACTAGCTGTACACCCCCCACCAAACTGTACTATAGCATCCTTGAGGCTGTTATTGTTGATACTATAGATCTCTTCAGCGGTAAGCTGCAAGCCCTCTTTCTGCATATCGCGCTCGTTCAGGCGCTTGAGGAACATCAGGAACCACATGCCCTCATCGGCTCTGACCATAGAGGGCAGAAGTAATAACAGAGAGGTTACAAAGGAAAAAATAACTTTTCTCATTCGGTTAGTTTTTTAGAAATTAATAAAGGGCAAATGTACAAAAAATTTGTCAATCTGACAATTAGGTAATTTGCTTTATGAGCTCGCAGAGGCTAACCTTATGAAAATGCCCGTGATAAAAAATATAAGTAAATATCTAAAAAATAATTATTACCTTTGTACCCTAATTTAATATTAAGATTTATGAGTATTATTGCAACACTTATTATTGGAGCCATCGCCGGATGGTTAGGAGGAGTTATCTACAAGGGTAGTGGATTAGGCCTTCTTGGGAATATCATTGTTGGTATTCTCGGAAGTGGCGTTGGGTATTGGCTTTTAGCAAATGTGCTTCACATCTCGCTTGGAGAAGGATTGATTGGTTCTATCTTGACTGGAGCTATCGGAGCTATTGTTATCTTATTCTTGATAAATTTGATATCTAAGAAGAAGTAAAAAGAAAGCAAAGCAGATAAGACTTCAGAGGTTAGAACTTGTAATCTTACCAAATAAGAACCCCGAAATATTATATATTTCGGGGTTCTTTCTTACAATTTATTTGATTCTGACAAAGGGTTCTATATCTATTTCCCATTCAGTTTTAAACTATAGTGAGGCACTAAGGTACAAGTTAAAAAATTGCACTTGATAGTTGAATTGGCGAAAGATACAAAAGATGAAATCTTAGATTGAGATGTCTATTTAGTTGTACTTCAATTGATTTTGGAAATATATTGAACTCTCATTGAATAGGATAAAAACACTTAACTAATTGCTTGATAATCTTGTAATTACAAATTTTTCACATTAAAATTTTCTGAAAAATAATTTTTCTTTGCGAATATTTCATCATTACAAAAGAAGTTTATATATTTGCCTTTGGAAAAAACAGAAAGAAAAATGGGATTATTAGACTTATTTAAAAAGAAAAAATTTGACGAAACAGACTTAAAATCAATAACTTACAAAAGATATTGGTTAGACTCTATTTCTACTATTCTCATTCCTTCCGATTGGGAAGTGACTAATACTGACCGTTTTTTAGCTAAATCCACCGATGATAGAGCGAACCTTACGGTAATAAGTTCCGAGGAACCCGTCAAAGGAGAAATTAATAAAGCGTTCTTTGAACGACTCAAAGGTGATTTCTTCAAAGAATACGAGAGAGATGGTTTCACTGCTTTGGATGAGACCGTCGCTAATGAGCGCTATATCAGTAAAACTTTCCGTACCTATGATGAGGTAGAGTACCACTTCACCTGTGCTAAGAAGTTTGATGACAAGGCCATCATCACCGAGATTATCCTACGCCACAAAGACCCTTATAGCCTTGAGATGCGTGAATTAGTGGATAAGATAGGTATGAGCATACAGTATGTGGCCGACTTCACTCGCCTTTTCGCTCAGCGCTTGGTAACTAAGAATCCCAATGTACAGGTGAGAAAAACCAAAGGTCTTGAGATAGAATGGATGCTCAAGAGCCAGCCTGGACAGCTCATTACCAGCTTTTTGGACAATGCCTATGCCGAATACATGCACCGCAGTGATTTCTACCTAAGTGAAATCATAGAGAAATATGCCAGTTCCATACTTGAGACTATTCCTAAGCAGAAACCTAATCCTCAGCCTGAAAAACCCAAACCACAGTCTGAAAAACCGAAGGAAATGGCCAAGAAGGAAGAGCCTGTGATTATTACCACGCCACCTCCTACTCAGCCGCCTAAGCCCAAGGAAGAAGCACCTAAAGCTCCACCTGTACAAGAGGTGCCCAAGCCTAAGGAAGAAGCACCTAAAGCTCCGCCTGTACAAGAGGCTCCTAAGCCTACCGAAACACCTGTACAGCCTGTAGAAACACCCGCTGCCGAGGCTCCAAAAACAGAAGAAAAACAAGAAAAAGTACCACACTTCCCAGATGTAGAGTCTTTCACCCATGTAGAAAAACCTGTGATAGAGACCCCTGCCCCTGAAGTAGCTAAATCAGGAGAAGTGGCCAGACCCGTTACTGCTCCTATCTTAGGTACCCCTGTAAAGGAGGAGACAGTAGAGGAAATGATGGTAGGAGGCATTGTCATCAAGAAAGAGGAGATCTTCCCACTGGTGAGAACTACCGCCTTTATAGAAGAGCTCAAGGTGGATACACCCGACTTGCTCTATGAGAATATCAATAGCGAATTGGGCGTAATCTACTTGGTGCGCGACGAGAAGATAAGCCTTACTATGAGCGATCTCAAGAGCTTGCATTTGGATATGCTTGCTGTGAAATCTTTAGCTGTACAGAACCTCATCAACCAGATAGAGGTCGGTGTAGAGGAAGAAGGCAACCGCTATACTATTATAGCCGATGGCAAGTTTGAGGCCAGCTTCTTGGTGGTTTCTGACCTTTGGTCTAAGGACAATATCCCTGTAGAGGGTACTATCACTGTGGGAGTTCCTGCCAACAATGTACTGCTTATCACAGGTAGTGCCAACCCTAATGATATGAACTGGATACGCCACAGAGTCGCCCAAGCCTATGTAGAGAGCAATATTCCGATCTCGGATAAGCTCTTCGAGGTAAAAGGAAACTCTCTTATTCCCCTGTAAGCATCACATGAAAAAACTATTCTCTTTAATCACAATCATACTAAGCCTTGCCTGCCATGCACAGGACGACAAGAATATCCTTTTGCCACAAAACCAAAAACAAAGCAATTTCTTTGACAACTTTACCATAGGGGGCAACATAGGGGCTTCCTTTGGGAATAACCTATGGGGGGGGTCCTTGGCGCCTCGTATAGGCTATAAGGTTACTGAGGATTTTGAAGTGGCTTTTTCAGTGAATTATTACTACCAAAAAGGCCCAAGTGTTCAATACAACTCCCTGAGTTTAGGCCCTTCGCTGAACTATTATATAGCGCGCAATTTCTATGTAAAGGCTTCATACCAACACTATTTCATTGATCAGAAGACAAAAGGGGTCAGTGAGCATTACAAAACTGAAGAATCCGCCCTATACTTAGGAGGCGGCTATATGCAATACTTAGGAGGTCGCTCATACTTACGATTGGGGCTCTCCTACAACGTGTTGTATGACAAAAATAAAAGTATTTTCTCCTCTGGCCTATCTCCTGAGGTGGGGATCGTCATAGGTTTATAATACATTTAGCTGATAAAGAATGGATTGGATATACGATCTTTTTGAATTTTCCAAAAAATACCCGATGGATTTTACCCAAATGGGCTTTTGGGTATTTTTCTTTATCGTATATACAGGTTTTGCCTTTGTCTATAAGCGGCTTTTTGTTCGTAACCTCTTTCTGTTCTTAGTTAGCTGCTTTTTCTATTACAAGACGAGCGGATTGTTCGTCATGCTACTGTTATTCAGTACTGTAACCGACTTTTACTTTGGTCGCCAGATAGACAGAAGCGAAGATGAGGGCAGGCGCAAACTCTTTGTAACACTGAGTGTTACGCTGAACTTACTTGTATTGAGCTACTTCAAGTATGCTTATTTTTTCACCGAATCCTACAACACTATTTTCCATACCGATCATAAGGTATTCAACTACTTGGCCTACTGGGGCAATGGCTTCCATGACAAGGGCTATTTCTCGGTAGATGAGATTGTGCTCCCGGTGGGAATTTCTTTCTATACTTTCCAGACGATCAGCTATACGGTGGATATCTATAGGCGCAAACTCAAGTCGCTGGATTCTATCTTGGATTTTGGGCTATATGTAACCTTTTTCCCTCAACTCGTGGCAGGGCCTATTGTACGTGCAGAGGAGTTTGTCCCCCAGATTCTACGCCCTACTCAAATCACCCAAGCCGATTTCAACAAGGCTACTTACTTTATATTCAAGGGACTGATTAAGAAGATGCTCTTTGCCAACTTTATCGCAACGGAGTTCTTGGATAGGGTCTTTGAGATGCCAACCATGTATTCGGGTTTTACCAACCTTATGGCTCTGGTGGGCTATTCCCTACAAGTCTATGGGGACTTTGCTGGCTATACCGATATAGCCATAGGGCTGGCGCTGCTTATGGGCTTTGAGCTGCCACGCAACTTCAATTCGCCGTATAAGGCTATCAATACAGGGGATTTCTGGAAACGCTGGCACATCTCCCTTTCCACTTGGCTAAAGGACTATCTGTACATTCCTTTGGGAGGAAATCGCACAGGCTCTTGGGCGTCGGTGGCGATCTCATTGTTGCTAATCTCAGTAGCCCTCATTGGGGTTGGTAATCCCTATTTTTCACTTATTGTAGGGGTATTGCTCTTAGGAGGTACGCTCTTGGCCATGAGGAATGAGCGCTTTCAGCACTATATCTCCACCAATATCAACCTGATGCTCACCATGGTACTGGGAGGGTTATGGCATGGCGCCTCATGGAAGTTTATCCTATGGGGAGGGATCAATGGCTTGGGGATTGTCTTCTATAAGCTTTGGCGCAAGATAAGTCCTTATGAGCATTCTACTCACTGGTTGGCTCATTTCTGGAAAGTCTTTTCCACTTTCATGTTTATTGTCTTTGTACGTCTTTATTTCCGTGGAGAGGATATGGAGCGTATCAACCAATTCTACAGCCAATTATGGAACAATATGGACTGGGGCAGTAGCGGACAGGTATTATGGTACTTCCGTGATGCTTTTGTGGTTATGGTGCTGGGCTATGTGGTACACTGGCTCCCCCAATCCCTCAAGGATAGAATAGAGAACGCCTATTATCAAAGTCCTATCTGGGTAAAAGTCCTTATCGCAGTAGTGGCAGCTGTTATCTGCTATCAGACTTTCTCCAATGAATCTCCAGCGTTTATTTACTTCCAATTCTAATAAGTGAGAAGTGAAGAGTGAAAAACGAAAAACTTTTCACTCTTCACTTTTCTCTTTTCACTTTCCAAGTGCTTTATCCACCTCCAGTGTAAAATCACTTAGCACATTCATATAATTGATATAAGCATCGTAAGGGGAAGGATAAGGCGATACTTTCTTGAGGCGTTGTTCTATAGGGATAATCTTGGTACTCATATAGTTAAAGTGGTTACTACACTGCAAGCGGCTATAGGTACGCAATAAGGCTTCATCACCGGTGGCCTCTACCTTGGCACTTAGGCCAAAGAGTTCTTCAAAGGCATTCTCCTGCAATTCGTTACCAAGCCATGAGGTAATATCACGCTCTTCGTCTGTCCATGAGATAGGGTTCGGTACATAGATGGCTTCCTTAGGCACAAAAGTGGCTACTACCTCCTTAGGTGTTAGGAAGGCATATTGGGAATCGTCCAATACATATTGGGGCAGATAACGCAAGAAATCAAAGATACCCGAATCAGGCGTGTTGTACTTACCAAAAGCCTGATAGTGCATAAAGAGATTCACCACATCACTATCGCGGAGGCTATCCTTGAGCCAATGGGCGTACTTTTCGGCAGTAAGTGGATACTCATTCCAGTCTTTTGAAGAAAAACGCAAGGAAATATCATCACTTAGCTTGGCATTCTTGAGCAAAATTTTTATCTTGGTATCACTGGGGTGGTGATGTACAAAGTTAGGGTTACGCCAGCCCAGAATATGCTTTGCCCCCTCGGTGAGTATATTGCGGAAGCCCAAGCGAGCGATACGCTCCCCTATGCTATCGGAATAGATCAGGGAGGTATTGCGGAAGGTTACAGGCGTCTGTCCGAAAAGCTCTTCTATACGCTGGATATGGCGCTTAACGTCCCGCTCGAACTCGGTAGTATCGCTTGAAAGGGAAGAAAGGGAGTGCGCATAAGGCTCACAGAGGAACTCCACTTTCCCTGTCTTGGCCAAGGTCTGAAAGCTGTGAATCACCTCTGGGGCATGCAGTTCTAAGAGTTCTATGGCACTGCCTGAGAGGGAGAAAGCCACCTTGAATCTGCCCTTGTAGCGATCAATAAGCTCCAAGAGAAGCTCATTGGCTGGCAAGTAGCAATCCCGCGCCAACTGTTCTATCTCGGTACGGTTGCGGTAATAGTCAAAATAATCATGTTGTTTGCCAATGTCAAAGAAATGATATTGGCGAAGCTGTTCGGGGTGATGAACTTCAAAATAGAAACATATCGCTTTCATGGTTTTTAATTTAAATTAAGGAAGGTAACACCTACAAATATACGTTTTTTTCCTTATTTTACCAAACAAATAAGCTATTAATACAGCACTTGTTGGTAAATATTTTTGAGCTTATTGGCAGCGAACTCCCACTTTAGGGTATTGACTTCGGCCAAACCTTCTCTCTTGAGCGAATTGGAGAGTTTTGGATAGGCTATCAGTGCATAGATAGCATCGGCCAAGGCGTTCACGTCCCAATAATCTACCTTGATCGCATGCTCCAGCACCTCCGATACGCCTGACTGTTTGGAGATAATGGTAGGCACACCACAGCGCATTGCCTCCAAGGGGGAAATACCGAAAGGCTCGGATACGGAAGGCATCACATACACATCACTATAGCGGAACATACGTTGTACATCGTCCCCACGCAAGAAGCCTGTAAAGTGGAAATGTCCGCCGAGCTTCAGTTGCGCTACACGTTTTACTGAAGGGGTCATCTTGTCACCATTGCCAGCCATGACAAAATGCACATCAGGACACCTCTTATGTACCTTAGCAGCAGCTTCTATAAAGTATTCAGGGCCTTTTTGGAGTGTTATGCGCCCTAAAAAAGTCACAATCTTCTGGTTAAGGGTACGAGAAGGTAAATCAAGGTCTTCGTCGGAAAAATCAACCGCATTGTGTACGGTACTGACCTTATCGGCTGGGATACCATATTTTTCTATGACTATATTACGAGTCCAATCACTTACTGTAATCACATGGTCGGCACCTTTCATACCATGTTTTTCTATATCATAGACAATGGTATTGCGGTTGTACTCGCCCCCACGGTCATACTCAGTTGCATGAACATGCACTACCAAAGGCTTGCCACTGATACGCTTGGCGATAAGCCCTGCCTGATAGGTGAGCCAGTCATGTGCATGTATGATGTCAAAATCATACTTGCTGGCCACCGTTCCTGCTACCAAGGCATAACGATAGACTTCCTCCAAGAGGTTATCCCCATATTTGCCTGAGAAATTAAAGGTATTGTGGCCTTTATGGGTCGTATATTTCTGTCGGTTCTGTTCCTCTTGCCAGTAGGAGGCAAAGACCTCTGGGGAGAGGTAAGGGCGCAAGGAAGAACCTATTTCCATGAACTGGATATGCTCTAAGTAATCATCGGAAAGGGTATAGGGTTGGAGCATTTCTTCCTGGCTGGCATTGATGATTTTTGCTGCTTCGGGGTCTTCATCTCCTGAGGCTTTAGGCATTACAAAGAGTACTTCCACGTCATTCTTCGCTAAGCCCTTGGTAAGCCCAAGGCAGGCGGTTCCCAAGCCTCCACTTATATGAGGGGGAAACTCCCAGCCGAACATAAGTACTTTCAACTTTTTCATAAGGGTATTATTTTTTGGGTGAATTTGCTTTTTTATAACTATTTATCAGATAGGCTGCCCGCACGATCTCGGCCACATTGCGTGCCTGAGAGATGCAGCCATGTCCTGAATAGGGTGGGTTACCGTCATAGAACTCAGAGAGGAGGCCTATGCCGTAGTTTTTCATATCTTCGCTGTCCTTACAGAGGAGTTCCTCTGCCTTGGCCACAAAGTCAGCTCCGTAGAGCTTTAGGCAACTTTCTATATAGAAACTCAAAAGCCACGTATGAGTTCCTCCCTGATAGATGGCCTCTTCCTGCTCACTCATAGAGCCTTCGCAACGCCCACGATAGTGCTTGTCATCAGGGGCTAAGGTACGCAAGCCTCGCTCTGTTAGGAGCTTATCCTCTACCAAATCAATGATCTGTTTCTTCTGTGTTTCCTTCAGTGGGCTGTAATCCAGAGCACAAGTGATAATCTGGTTCGGACGTACCGAAAGGTCTTGCCTATTCTGATCCACACTATCGGCTAAGTAGCCCAAGTGTTCATTCCAGAAAGTGGAAAGGAAGTGCTCAGCAATCTCGGCTGGGTAGCCCTTCCATGAGGCTATGAAATCTTTGTCTTTGGCCGCCTCGGCCAAGGCCAGTGCATAGCATACCGCATTGTACCACAAGGCATTGACCTCTACCACATAGCCATTGCGCTCTACCACAGGCTTACCTGCTATGGTGCCATTCATCCAAGTGAGTGGGCGGTGGTAGTGCTGGTTATAGATGAGCTTATTCTCCTGCATGCTTACCTGCGGGAAGGTACGCCCATCGCGGTAGGCTTCCAAGACCTGAGTGAGAGCCGTTGCATACTTCTTCCACAAGAGTTCTTTGGGGACAGCTGCCCAGCGTTCGTACTGCTGAAGAGTCCAGAAGAACCATAGCGAGCAGTCAGAGTTGAACTCAGGGGCGGCATGGCTACTGATAAGGCGAGGGAAAAGTCCGCCCTTTTGGTAAGCCAACATGGAGGCGATCACCTTCTCAAAAAGCTCAGTACGACCTGTGGCTATGGCGATCCCTGGTAGCGAGATGAAAGTATTGCGCCCATAGGAGAGATGCCAAGGGTAGCCTGCCTTGATACGTGTCTCATTGAGCTTTTCAATCACAAACTGATTGGCTGCATATTGCAAGCAGTGCTCAAAACTATCGCGAGGGGCACGCTCCTGAGCTGCCTTGTCAAAATCCCCTACCAATTCGCTGGATTTCTCCTCTGTTGTGGAAGCGGAAAAAACCAAGGGCTTGTTCAGGGTAAGATTTAGCTCAAACTCACCAGGGACGAGCAAGTCCTCTTGATAATCTCCTCCTTGGGCTTTGTCCTTGCTGTACTGTATATTCTTGTACCAATGGGGATCATGCTTGTAGGTCTGTTCCTCACTCAGCTGCATATATAAGGTAGGGAAGCCCTCATAGAGTCTCATAGCCACTCCTTGAGGCACACGCTTATAGTGAGTATCAGCCACTGAATTCTCCTTGCATAGCTGATGAATATCACGGAAAGCCAAGAAAGGTTTCAGTCTCAGGCGTACCGATTCAGGCCCTGAGAGCAGCGTATAGCGAATCAGTACTTGTGGCTGCTTATGGAGCATCATGATGTCCTTCCTCAGACTCACCCCAGCTACCTGATAGGTAATGGAATAATACTTGTTCAACTCGGATTCTACAATATACTTATGACCCTTAGGAGAAAAGGTGTCGGGATACTCATGGATACTAAAGTTGAACTCCTTGTCATTGACGATGATAGTCTCGTCCAAGGAGGAAAGCAATAAGTGGTTACGCCCTAAGAAATTATCTATAGGAACTACGAGAAGTCCGTGATAACGACTCGTATTACAAAAATTGAGAGTAGTGGAGAGATACCCCCCTTCTCGGTTGGTACCGAGAAACTCCCTCTGTAAGGCAAATTCCAAATTTACCAAATCACGCTGCTTGAAACTTAGAGACATCATTTTTAGTTTTGAGTTTTGAATTTTAAGTTAGGTTATAAAATAGTTATTCACTATTCTCTTTTCGTTTTTCACTATTCACTCCACCTTGCTCCAGTCATAGACCCCTTCGATAAAGCCTCGCTTTATGGCATCATCTCCGTAATAGCCCATCATCAGATATTTTTCCCCTTGGGTAAGTTCCCACCAGCCACCTGCATTCATGCTATAGAAATAGGGTTCCTCCTTATAGATAAGCACCCCTGCAACCACACAAGGAAATACACCAAACATATCATGTAATTCACGAAAATCCATCGATCGAGAATGCTTCATTACATACTTTATCGTCTTTTCAGGGATAGACCAACCTTTACACTCCTTGTAATCCCCGGAAGACTGCTCATAAGGGGTACTTTTCTTGGTAAGTAGCTCTATTTGATTCTCTTTCAGCTGCTTTCTTTGGTTATCGTTAGTAAGAACAACAAATAATTCGCCTTTGAGGCTATCCTTATGCAAATGGCTCTTTTCTGCTTCTTTAACACCCTGAGGCATATGATCATCAAAAGAGAGAATACTATCATAGCGTGAATCCTTTAAAGTATCTTGCACAGAAGCGTCCATAGCCTCTTTTTGCTTAGGAGAAACACTCTTGCAGGCCACCAAACACACTAAAAGGATAAAAATAGGAGGTTTCATTGTTTTTCACTTTTCACTATTCACTTCTCATTTTTCACTTCTCAATATGATTCCTATACGTGGCGGAATATATAGAGAAATCAAGTTTTTACCTCCTGTATATTGGGTAAAGTGCTCCGTTTGCTCATTAATCAGGCCTTGTCCACCAAAGTTAGTGTTGTCGGTACAGAGCACATAGGTATATTTGCCCGCGACTACCTCAAACTGATAATCCACAAAGGCCTTATCGGGGTTAAAGCTAAAGACAAACAGATAGCCCCCGCGCTCAAAAGCCAAGAGCTGTCGTTCTATATCACGTACCAAGACATGCGGCTGGTAAGCCAAAAGATTCACCCCTTTGACAAAATGAATCATCGCACGGTCAAAGGCATTGAGATACTTGAATTTCAAAGAACTATCGTCCAAGAGGCTCCACATACGGCGGGCATGGGCATAACTCCAGCCATTACCCTCGCGGGGAAAATCAATCCATTCGGGGTGCCCCCATTCGTTGCCCATAAAGTTCAGGTAGCCCCCACCAGCAGTGGCTATGGTCAAAAGGCGTATCATCTTGTGCAAGGCCATAGCGCGGTCTATCACAAGACTATGGTCAAAGACACTCATTCCTGTATAGATTTCCTTGTCCGTAAGGCGAAAGAAAATCGTCTTATCCCCCACCAAGGCCTGATCGTGGCTCTCGGCATAGCTTATAGTACGCTCCTCTGCACGCTTGTTGGTTAGCTCATAATAGATATCCCCTACGTGCCACTGCTCATCAGGAACGTCCTCCAAGAGTTTAATCCAATAATCAGGGATACCCATACTCATCTTATAATCAAAGCCTAAGCCTCCTTCCCTTATAGGAGAAGCCAGCCCCGGCATACCACTCATCTCCTCGGCTATAGTGAGCGCCCCAGGATAGACCTCATGTACTACCTGATTGGCCAAGGCCAAATAGGTGAGTGCATCGGTGTCCTCATTGCCGTCATAATAAAAACTATATTCGGTAAAGGCCTTACCCAATCCATGATCATAATAAATCATACTGGTCACCCCATCAAAACGGAAACCATCAAACTGATATTCCTCTAACCAATACTTACAATTGGAGAGCAAGAAGTTCAATACCTGTCCCTTGCCATAGTCAAAGCAACGAGAGTTCCATGCAGGGTGTTGTCCCCGCTCACCACTATGAAAATAAAGGTAATCTGTACCGTCAAAATGGCTAAGTCCCTCGGCCTCATTGCTCACCGAGTGCGAATGTACTATATCCAAAATCACTCGTATGCCCATGCCATGCGCGGTATCTATCAGCTCTTTAAGCTCCTCTGGGGTGCCAAAGCGCGAACTTACTGCAAAGAAATTGGACACTTGATAACCGAATGACCCATAATAAGGGTGTTCCTGTATGGCCATCAGTTGTAAGACATTGTAACCCAACTGAGCGATGCGTGGTAGTACAAAAAGACGAAACTCCACAAAGGTACTTACCTTCTGCTGCTCGGTAGCCATGCCTATATGTGCCTCGTAGATCAGCGGCGCTGCTCCTGCTTCAGGGCGTGGGTGTTGCCACCGATAGGGTACAGGCTGCCATACCTGTGCGGTGAAGACCTTGGTATAAGGATCCTGTACCGCCCTTGTGGTGTGTGAAGGCAAGCGCTCCCCACTCCCCCCAGGCCATTCTACCAAGAACTTATATAGGGCGCCATGCGAAAGCTCCTCTTCAGGTAGGGATAGCTCCCAATTCTCCCCATCAATTCTCTTAAAGGCATAACGCGAATTTCTCTGCCAACTATTCCCGTCAAAAAGCAGATATATAGCGGTAGCATTGGGTGCCCATTCCCTAAGGAACCACTGCCCCTGACTGAGGTGCAGCCCGTAATAGAGGTGAGAGTTACAATTGTCCGCCAAGCGTGGTGCATTTCCTTGCAACATATGCGCTTTTTCTTGGTACAAACGGTGCCTCTCCTCTATAATCCCCTTGTAAGGAAGTAAAAGAAAATCACTATCATATAGCATGGCAAAAGCTTTTATGATTTAGGTTGTAAAAATAGTGAAAAAAAATGAGATTAACTCACAATAATTTGTTATTTTTATCGGGATAAATTTTTTATTTTAACAGAAAGAAGAGAGATAATAGTTTGTGGTTAGTGATATTAATCATTATTGGCATTAATCATTGATTAACGTCCCCAAATATACGTTTTTTTATGACAAAAAGCAAGGAAAAAGCAATAAATTTATTGATTCATACCAAATCTTCTAAAAAACAATCATTTAACGTGAGTTCGAGATAAGAAAGTTACTTTTTTCTTGCAAGAAAGGGATATTTTGGTCGTGCTTCAAAAAGTATGATACAACTTTAGATGTACCCATAATTGATATAAAAGAAAGCTAAAGCAAAGGCCTTTAGATGATTTATTTGTTCAATTCTTTGGTTTTTTGCCATTTTTCACTACCTTTGCACTCTGGCAATTGGGGCAATATAGTTCTATTCTTATTTTCACACAACAAAAATATAACTTTTTGCTCTAATTGTCAACTTCTTACCTCATTATACTTTTTGAATCACCTCCCAATAACATTATGGATAAACAAAAAATAGAAGAACTCACCAGTGTCTTGTGCAATAGTATTGTGAGTGATTTCAACCAAATGAAGGACAGTCACAAACAACCTTATGCCTTGGCGATTAAAGCATAACAACCTACCTATTTTTGTATCATTCACTGATATTTCAAAACTACAAGAAATAGAGAACTATACCGCTTTACAAATCAATTCCAAAGAAGTGTATGAGGCTTTTAGTACTCGTTTTGCCGAATTGGATTGGGGGAAAGACTTGGGCGTGTATGCTCCTTTCTAAAGAACATTAGTTGGTTTATAAATGAAGAACTTAGAACTTAAAATCCCACCTGCTGCTGTATGGTTTATCTGTGCCTTGATAATGTGGGCGCTTGCTTGTTTATTGCCTTTTGGTGCATTGCCTCACTTGCCTGCACTGGCTATAGCTGTCGCAGGGATAGGTGTGGGAGTTGGATTGGCTGCGCTTTGGAGTTTTCGTAAAGCCCACACTACTATCAATCCTCTCGATCCATCGCAGGCTACTCATTTTGTTTCAAAAGGGATATACCAGCTGAGTCGTAACCCAATGTATGTAGGCTTGGCTTTCTGCTTAATAGCTTGGGCGATATGGCTTAGTTGCGTTTTAACTTGGATAGGGATACCGCTATTTATAGTCTATATGACACGCTTCCAAATCATTCCAGAAGAGCACGCTCTCAGACTGAAATTTGGCAAAGAATACGAAAATTATTGCCTGAAAGTACGCCGCTGGCTGTAATTTTAATTACCATACCCCAATACCCTCAAACTCTCTTCTGTTTTTAATAACTGAAACTGACCTATGCTGTGGAGCAAGGTTTCGATAGCGTTGAGGTCTTGTGTCTCGTAAATAGGAGAAACTAACTTGCCAATATATGCCTTTTGCCAGCGCGCTTTGAACTCTATATATTCAATTTCGCGGTAATAAGTAGGGTATTCACCAGTGGTAATATTTTCCGAAATATAATCTTCTTGAATGTACAAGGCACTGTCATTGCCTACTTTGTGCCAAGCGATTTCGTTCACACAATAGCCAAAGAAATCATATATTTCGCACTGCTTGATAAGATTTTTATGAGCGATGATAGCCGTAAAGAGCTTGCGCCATTTGGCATTGCTCATATACGAAGTAGCAAAAGTGCTTATTTTCTTTTCCAATTGCTCTATATAGCGATGGTAGTCTTCTGTGGATGGAAATAGTTCCTTGTATCTTTGCATAGGCGTATTTTTAATTGACAAATTATTACAGACTTCTTCTTCCTTCTTTGATATAGAATATTTCGTGGTAAGCGGTAGAAAACCAGCCGTCTTCTATCATATAAATAAATTGACTCCAAAGGCTTCCTTCCTCTAATAATTCAGGATGAAGTTCACGAATAGCCTTAGTTATTTGCTCGGTAACTTTATCCAGTGCTACAAAAAGTTTTTCTTGGGTAGATGTATCACTACCTTTGAGCTGAAATACCCCCGCTAACAACCAACTATAACTTTTGATAAACTCGTCTAACGAATGATTCACCCACACCACAGAGGCGTCGGTATAATCGTCGTTAGTAGAGAGTAAGTATACATTCCCCTTAGCATTCAGTACAAAATAACCGTAACAGCATTTTCCAAAACACTGGAAGTGCTGCCCTTGCTGTTGCATAGGTATAAGCTCATCGGGAAAGCGAATGAAGTAAAACCCCATTTGTGGATAGTCATTTAGTAGGGCAAACTTGTTTTGCTGTACCTCGTCAAGGCTCATCAGTTGGGGTTTAGCAGGGTGCAATTCAGCGGTAATGCCTGCTTGGTGTAGGGCTTCTCTATCTTCTTGTGTAAAACTAAGCATAAGCTATTTTTGAGATTTTAATTAGAAATCTTTGGAGAATTCCAAAAAGTGTTGTACCTTTGTCCCCGAAGATGAGTTAAAATCATAGACTCGCTGGGCTAATAACCCAGATGCGTTATCGGGCGTGTTGAGTAAGGATTTTAACTCATCTTCTATTATTTTGTCGTCTGATTTCACACTATTATACATAGTTTTTAGTCTTAATTTGTTATTCTTGCTTCCAAATATTTCAACTATTACAGTTGTATTATCTTCTTTCTTTTTCAAAAATAAATATGTCTCTGCTTGGTGTTTTTTGATATATCCTAAAGAAATTAGCTTATCTGGTTTATCCAAAATATCTACTATGGCTTCTATTTCTACATCAGTAAGAGGTTTACCCTGATGAGTAGCTTTCTCATTTTCTTGGTAATGCCTATCAAAAATATGTTTCAATTCAGAGGGATTAATAGCTACATAAGCTACTTCATATCTAAATTGAATAGCTGAAATAGTTTTCAATACCTCCATTGCATAAGGAGTTAAAGTTGCTATTAAATAATCTTTAGCAACTACTTCATTATTTTTCACCTTGTTAAATAGGCTTAGTATAAATCCTTTAGCCTTATCTTTTAAAGTTTTCATACCTAATTACATCAATTAACATATTGGTTAATTCCCATATTTCTTCTCTATTCTCTTGGCGATAGTTTTTCCTGTATTTTTGTAATAGGCATCTATAAAGGAGAGTGCTTTGAGGTAGGGTATATCGCTCTTGTCGCCAAAGGCCTGAAAGCACACTGCCGCACTACACATTAGCACTTCGTCTTTTTTAGACTGTGCAAAGCTGATAATTTGTTTTAAGATAGGTACAAAAGCCTCGTGAAGGTCTTGGCTTGCGTTCTCATCTTTGAGTTGGTGTGATATATTACAAAGTGAATAGGTATATTTTTGTACAAAATCCTGTTGCTCATCGGTGATATGGGGTAAGAAAGTTTGAGCAATTTCCAAAAAGGCAGGGAGCGCTTCCTCTGTGGGTAACTCTTCCAATACTCCAAAGACGATATGAAAGAAGTCTTTTGTCTTATAAAGGGCTTTTGAAAGTCCTTTTGTACCTTCTTCCAAGTAAATGCAAATCGCATCTGCCCTCGAGGCAAAAGGCACAATAAACTCATCATTTATTGGTTGCCAATGGTATTGCACTACCATTTCCTGCAAGGGAGTAATGTACTCTTTATTAGGTGTTTTGAGAATTTTTAGGAGGTCTTCTACCTCCAAATTGCCTTTTTTCTCCAACTGATGGAGCTTTTTGATGTGTTTTTCCACTGCTTCGGTCATATTGTTAATTTAGTTAATTGGGTTTATTGATAGCTTTTTATAATGCAAAAAATAGCTAACTTAGTGTCCATAAGCCTTTGGCTTTTAGCTCATTTAATGCAACTTCTGAGACTACTTAAAAATCACCATCGTCATAGGAAGTGTAATCCCATTGCAAGCCGAAGTTTTCCATAGCGTCTAAAAGAGTATCAAATAACTCTTGTTGCGCACTGCCTATAAAAATAGCGGTAGCTCGGTTTGTGTCTTGGTGTATAGCAAGGGTAATGACTATTTGAAAGTTGGCATTGGTAAAAGTGCGTTGCCCTTCCCAGCTAAGGGAGGTAAGCTCGGTATATTGCTTTTCTATATAAGCAACAACTTGCTCGGGTACTTCAAAGCCTTCCATATCCCAACCGCCCATTGCATTGGCGTTGTAGGGCAAGCCTCCCATCACACCATTGTAAATGGCGAGGTAGAGCCAAAAGTCGGAGAGGTTTTGGGTTTCTTGTATCCAATTGGGGTCAGTTTCGGAGCCGTAATTACCCCAA
>ERZ772973.236-NODE-236-length-32297-cov-120.35_pt1 | contig 32297 bp, 24 predicted proteins | sample MGYA00580672_ERZ772973 | MGnify/ENA primary metagenome ERZ772973 (study PRJEB29015, sample SAMEA2737938) | human oral metagenome | biome: human oral; feature: human-associated habitat; material: dental | place: China | collected 2152 ...
GAAGGAGGTGGCTCATGTTCCTGGGGACGCATGCACCCAAGCTGGACGAGAAGGGCCGTCTCATCCTCCCGGCGAAGTTCCGTGAGGAGCTTGCGGGCGGCGTGGTTCTGACTCGAGGTCAGGAGCACTGCCTGTACGCATTCACCGCCGCCGAGTTCGAGCGCATGTACGCCCAGCTGCGTGAGGCCCCCCTCGCTCAGAAGCAGGCGCGTGACTACGTGCGCGTCATGCTCTCGGGAGCGGACTCGCAGATCCCGGACAAGCAGGGGCGTATCACGCTGCCGGCGCCACTGAGGGCCTACGCGGGCCTGAAGAAGGACCTGGCGGTGATCGGAGCCGGCGCCCGGGTGGAGATCTGGGACTCCGAGTCCTGGAGCACCTACCTGGCCGCCCAGGAACAGGTCTTCGCCGACACGGCCGAGGAGATCATCCCCGGCTTCTTCTAACGCTTCGACCTCTTCGACAACTGAACAAACCCGACGGACCGCACGCAGATGCCATCAGGGCTCTGGCGAACCATCTCGTGAGGTCTCCGCCCGATGTCGAGTCCGACGCCTCTTCCCCGGCGCCGGAACCACGGGAGGAGTCCTGGCGAGATGGTCGCCCCGCCCGGTGCGCCGGGGAGGGGCGGATGTCGAGGGCTCGTCAGTAACTGACAACCAGCCGGGTACCCGAACCGGGGCCGGGCCAGCACCAGAAAGGAGCACGCCACATGACCAGATCGCAGGCGCAGGCATCCGCTGCCGACGCCGTCGGCCGGCACGAGCCGGTGCTCCTGGAGCGCTGCCTGGACCTGCTCGCACCCGCCATCGAGGGCGCTGCCGGCAGCGCAGCGGCGCCCGGCTCGGCCCAGCCTGTCATGATCGACTGCACCCTGGGCATGGGGGGCCACACCGAGGCGGCGCTCGAGCGCTTCGCGACCCTCAAGGTCGTGGGCATCGACCGCGACCCCGAGGCGATCGCACTGGCCTCGGCGCGCCTGGCCCGCTTCGGGGACCGCTTCGTTGCGGTTCAGGCGACCTACGACGCCGTCAGCCGGGTGGCTCATGAGCACTCCGTTCGTGCGGAGGGGACCGTGGACGCCGTCCTCATGGACCTGGGGGTCTCCTCCCTCCAGCTCGACGAGGCCTCGCGGGGCTTCTCCTACGCCCGTCCGGCGCCTCTCGACATGCGTATGGACCAGGGCTCAGGAATGACCGCCCAGGACCTGCTGGAGCATGCCGACGCCGCCGAGCTCACCCGCATCCTGCGTACCTACGGCGAGGAGCGCTTCGCCTCCCGCATCGCCGCCGCCATCGTGCGTCGCCGCGAGTCCGGGGATCCGGTGACCAGTACCCAGGACCTGGCCGAGCTCGTCCGTCAGTCCGTGCCCGCACCGGCGCGCCGCAGCGGCGGGCACCCGGCCAAACGGACCTTCCAGGCGCTGCGCATCGCCGTCAACGCCGAGCTCGACGTTCTGGAGCGGGCCGTGCCCCGGGCTCTCAACAGCCTGCGCGTGGGAGGGCGTCTGGTGGTTGAGTCCTACCAGTCCCTGGAGGACCGCATCGTCAAGCGGGCGCTGGCCCACGGGGCCACCTCCCGGGCACCCCAGGACCTGCCGGTCGTTCCCGAGGCGGACCGCCCTTACCTGGAGCTGCTCACCAGCGGCGCGGAGAAGGCCGACGCCCGCGAGCTCGACCACAACCCCCGCTCAGCACCGGTGCGACTGCGGGCAGCCGTCCGCCTGCGTCCGGCTGACCAGGCCCCTTCGCCGGAGGCCTCTGGTCCCGTCGGCGGTCGAGGACGGGACCCCGGGCGCCGGAGCGGTCAACGCACCGCGCGTCGTCGCCACCGCAGCTAGGCGGCCCAGCCCGCCCCAGACGCCGGCGGACCGCCCCAGGCGGTCAACGATCCCACTGCACCATCCTCCATCCACACCAGTCCAACTACGCACAGGGAAGGCACATTGATGAGCGCCACTGCTACTGCTCGAGTCACCCGCCCGATCGCGACGCGGCGCACCGCCCAGGCAAGTGGTTCCACCAGCACCCAGGGGCGCGCGGAGGCGGGCGCCGTCAACCGGCCCCAGCTGCGCGTCGTCAGTGGCGCCTCCCGGGCGGCCTCGTCCTCCCTTCCCTTCCTGACCGTCATCATCCTCGTGCTGGCCGGCGCTCTCATCACCTCGATGCTTCTCAACGCCAAGATGGCCGACACCGCCTACCGGATGAAGGAGAAGCAGATCGAGCTCAATGTCGCCGAGGACCACGTCGAGACGCTGCGCACCCAGGTTCAGGAGGCCTCGGCGCCCGATGCGCTGGCCGGCCGAGCCAAGGAGCTCGGGATGGTGCCCGCCGCCGCCCCCGGCGTCGTCGACGTCAACAAGGGGCAGCTCACGGAGGGGACCCCCGCCCACGCCGCCAAGAGCGGGAAGTAGGCGCCTGTGAATCCCTCGCGTCGTCAGGCGCTCCAGCTCGGAGGACTGCTCATGTTCACCGCACTGGCCGGGCGTACCGTCTACGTTCAGGCGGTCGAGGGGCCCGAGCTGGCTGAGAAGGCGAAGGCCGAGCGCACGGTCACCTGGGTCAACCGAGCCCCCCGAGGCGACATCACCGGGCGCGACGGCACCGTCCTGGCCTCCTCGGCGGTCAGCTACGACGTTGGCGTCAACCAGTCCGCCATCGCCCAGTACGAGCGCACCGAGATGCGACTCAACGAGTCCACCGGCGCCAACGAGAAGGTCGTCGTCGACTACGGGGCGACGGCGGTCGCGGCCCAGCTCGCCCCGATCCTCGACGTCGATCCCCTGGAGCTGGGAGCCAAGCTCGTGGGAAATCGGAGCTACGAGGTCATCGCCCAGGAGGTCTCTCCTGACACCTGGCGCAAGATCAAGGCCCTGGACATCCCCGGGGTCGAGCCCGACCAGCGCACCCGACGCACCTACCCGGCCGGAACCGTGGCCGGCAACGTCCTGGGCTTCACCCACGAGGGCGAGCACAACCGCGAGCTCATCGGGGCGGCCGGGCTGGAGCTGACCCAGAACAAGGTCTTGACAGGAACCGACGGCAAGGGCAGCGAGGAGGTCGGGCGCAGCGGCGTCATCATCCCCACCGGTGAGCAGGAGGACGAACCGGCCAGACCCGGTGCCACGGTGCGCACCACCCTCAATCCCGACCTGCAGTCCATCGCCCAGGAGACCATCGACAAGACAGTGGCCGCCCAGCACGCGGACTGGGGCATCGTCATGGCCATGGAGCCGGCCACAGGCAAGGTCGTGGTCCTGGCCGACTCCAACTCGGTCGACCCCTCCGACCCCTCGGCCACCTCCGAGGAGAACCGCACCGCCCGCAGCGTCCAGGCCGTCTTCGAGCCCGGAAGCGTCGGCAAGGTCGTCACCTTCGCCACCGCCCTGGATGAGGGCGCGGTCAAGCCCGAGGACACCTGGAACGTCCCCTACACCTGGACCTCGGCCAGTGGGCAGACCTTCAGGGACTCCCACGAGCATGAGACCCAGTCGATGACCACCGCAGGCGTCCTGGCGGAGTCCTCCAACGTCGGCACCGTCCAGATCGGCGAGAAGGTCTCCGACGACACCCGCTACGACTACATGAAGCGCTTCGGCTGGGGCGAGGCCACGGGCATCGAGATGCCGGCCGAGTCCGAGGGGATCATCTACCCACCCAGCTCCTGGGACGACCGCACCCGCTACACCACGATGTTCGGACAGGGCGTGGCCGGAACCACCCTCCAGTCCCTCCAGGTGCTGGCCACCGTCGCCAACAAGGGCGTGCGCGTGGCCCCGCGCATCATCGACGCCTGGATCGACGCCGACGGCAAGGAGACCCCCCAGACCCGCCCCGAGGGCGTTCGTGTGATCTCCGAGGCCACTGCCAAGACCCTGACTGAGATGCTCATCGGCGTCACTCAGGAGGGCGGTACCGCCGAGTCCGCCTCCATCAACGGCTACCTGGTGGCCGGCAAGACCGGAACCACCGAGATCCTCACCGACGACTCCACCGTGGCCTCCTTCGTCGGTTTCCTTCCCGCGCGCAATCCGGCGCTGGCCATCGCCGTCATCGTCAACCGGCCCGAGGGCATCTTCGGAGGCACCGTCGCCGCCCCCGTCTTCCGGGAGGTGGCGCTGGCCGCCATGCAGGCCCTCAACATCGCCCCGGACCCGAACGTCGTGGCGGCCCAGGCCGCGCGCAACGGCGCCGGCGGGGAACGGGACGCGAGCCAATGAGGTGGCGCATGAGGTAGATGAGCGTGACCACCAGCACCCCGGCGAAGTGCGCCGGAGGGGCTCTTGTGGAAGATCGACAGTGGAAGGTCGCGATAGATTGAGGAACTATGAGCAACCACGCCTACGAGTCGGCCGCCGCCCTACGGCCGAGCTCCAATGGTCCCATCCCCATCAGTACTCTGTGCGAGCGCTTCTCCCTGGTTCCCGCTTCAGCTGATGACTCCACCGCCCTCAACGACCTGAGTGTTCTGGGGGTCAGCGTCGACTCTGGAGACACCTCCCCGGGTGAGCTCTTCGTGGGGCTTCCCGGCTTCACCGCCCACGGCGCCCGTTTCGCCGCCGAGGCCGTTGCCTCCGGTGCCGTCGCGGTCCTGACCGACTCCGATGGTGCCCAGATCGTCCACGAGCTCGCTCCCGGCACCCCCGCCCTCGTCCACGACGACCCTCGCGCCGTCGTCGGGCCCCTGAGCGCCGAGGTCTATCACCACCCGGCACGCGGCCTCATCACCACCGCCGTCACCGGCACTAATGGCAAGACGACCACCTCCTACTTCCTCGACGCGATCCTGTCGGCACACGTCGGTGGATGCATGGTCGCCGGGACCGTCGAGCTGCGCGTGGGGGAGCGCTCCGTGGAGTCCCCGCGCACCACCGTCGAGGCCCCCGTCCTGCAGCGGATGATGGCCCTGGCCGTGGAGGACAAGGTCGGCGCCGCCTCCCTGGAGGCCTCCAGCCATGCCATCGTCCTGCACCGGCTCGATGGGATTGTCGTCGACGTCGCCGGCTTCACCAACCTCCAGCGCGACCACCTCGACTTCCACAAGACCATGGAGGGCTACCTGGAGGCCAAGGCGCAGCTGTTCACCCCCGAGCACGCCCGCCGCGGCGTCGTGTGCGTCGACGACCGGTGGGGCGCGGCCCTCGCCGACGAGGCGCCCATCGAGATCGACCGCGTGCGCGCCTACCCCGGTGACACCCCCGCCGACTGGTGGGTCAGTGACGCCACCGTCTCCCTGACCGACTCCGCCACCACCTTCACCCTCCACGGGCCCGACGGCGAGCAGATTGAGGCCTCCTGCCCCCTGCCCGGACTGGTCAACGTCCAGAACGCCGCCCTGGCACTGGTCATGGCCATCCGCGCGGGCGTTCCCGCCGCCACGGCCACCGCCGCCCTGGCAGGGGCCCACAACATCCCGGGCCGCATGCAGCGCATCAGCCAGCGAGACGGGCAGCGGGGCCTGTGCATCGTCGACTTCGCTCACACTCCCGATGCCATGGAGCTTGCCCTTAAGGCCGTGCGGCCCATCACTCCGGGACGCCTCATCGTGGTCTTCGGCTCCGACGGCGATCGCGACCAGGGCAAGCGGCCGATGCTGGGGGAGGTGTGCGCCCGCCTGGCGGACGTCCTGGTCGTCACTGACGAGAACCCCCGCAGCGAGGACCCCCAGCTCATCCGCAACGCCATCCTGGAGGGGGTGCGCAGCGTCCGCCCGGATCTGGAGGACGTCGAAGAGGTCACGACCTGGCGCGGCGACGCCGTACGCCGCGGGGTCGAGCTGTGCGGACCTCAGGACACTGTCATCGTCACCGGCAAGGGCCACGAGCCCTTCCTGGAGGCGGCCGGTGAGTTCATCCGCTACAACGACGCTCCCGTGATGGCCGAGGCCGTCGAGCAGAAGTGGGGGCAGGGATGAACCTCAGCCTGAGTCAGATCGCAGCCGCCGTCGGCGGCAGACTCATCGGCCCGGACGCGACCGTGACCGGCCCCGTCGTCACCGACTCCCGTCAAGCCTCCCCAGGAGCGCTGTTCGTCGCCGTCCACGGCGAACGTACCGACGGCCACGCCCACCTGGGCTCCGCCGGCACCCTGGGCGCCGTCGGAGCCATCGTCTCCGACCTGAAGGCAGCCCGGACCGGGCTGTCCGAGGAGCCTGCGGAGGCTGCGGAGTCTGAGGACCTGCCCATGGGGCTCGTCCTCGTGGAGGACACCGTCGTCGCCCTGGGAGCGCTGGCCCGCACCCACCTGGCCGGTCTGCGCCAGGGCGCCGTGGATCGCGGTGAGAGGCTCACCGTGGTGGCGATGACCGGCTCGGTGGGCAAGACCACCACCAAGGACCTCACCCGCCAGCTCCTGGCCGCCTCCGGCCCCACGGTGGCGCCCCGGGCCAGCTTCAACAACGAGATCGGTCTGCCGCTGACCGTGCTGGAGGCCGACGAGTCCACCCGCTACCTCGTCCTGGAGATGGGCGCCTCCGGATCCGGGCACATCGCCTACCTCACCGACATCGCGCCCCTGGACGCGGCCGGGGTCCTCATGATCGGCCATGCCCACATGGGTGGGTTCGGCTCCATCGAGGGGGTGGCGGCCGCCAAGGCGGAGATCATCGCGGGCCTGCTGCCTGAGGGGACCGCCATCCTCAACGCCGACGACGCCCGTTGCGCCGCGATGGCCGAGCTCGCACCGGCGCGGGTCCTCACCTTCTCCGCCCAGGGTGAGCCCGCCGACCTGCGGGCCGAGAACGTCGTCCTCGACGAGGCCGCCTGCGCGGCCTTCGACCTCCACCTGCCCGGGCTCGACGCTCCCCGGCGTGTCCAGCTGGCTGTGGCCGGTGCCCACAACGTGGCCAACGCCCTGGCCGCCGCGGGGCTGGCTCTGGCCGCGGGGCTGGAGCCCGAGCTCATCGCCGAACGGCTCGGCTCCGTCAGCATTGAGAGCCCCCACCGCATGGACGTGTCGGAGCTCAGTGGCGATCTTCTCCTTATCGACGACTCCTACAACGCCAACATCGACTCCATGACGGCCGCGCTGGCCGCGCTGCCGGCTCTGGCCGGCAGTCGGCGCCGCGTCGTCGTGGTTTCCGAGATGCTCGAGCTGGGGGAGTCCTCCGCCGCCGACCACGCTCGTACCGGGGAGCTAGCGGCCCAGGCCGGAGCCGCTATGCTCATCGGCATCGGCTCCACCCAGGAGGCGCTTGACGCAGCCAGGGCCCGAGGGGTCGAGGTCGTCGGCTTTGAGGACTCCGCGACCGCCATCTCCCAGATCGACGCGCTCCTGTCCGACGGCGACGCCGTCCTGGTCAAGGGCTCCAACGGATCAGGCGCCTGGCGCTTGGCCGACCACCTCAAGGAGGTACGTCCCCGATGACCGCCATCCTCATCTCCGGCGTGGTCGGACTGGTGGGCACCCTGCTGGGAACCCCGCTGCTCATCCGCTACCTCCACGCCAAGGAGTACGGGCAGTTCATCCGCCAGGACGGCCCCCAGGGTCACTTCACCAAGCGCGGTACGCCGACCATGGGCGGCCTCGTCATCATCATCTCCACCGTCCTGGGATACACCCTGGCCAACCTCAGCCAGCTGCGCACACCGCGCGCCTCCGGGGTCCTGCTGCTCTTCCTCGTCGTCGGGCTCGGACTCATCGGCTTCCTGGACGACTTCGAGAAGATCTCCAAGCAGCGCTCCCTGGGACTGCGGGCCTGGCAGAAGATCGTCGGGCAGGCGCTCATCGGCGTCGGCTTCTCGGTGGCGGCGCTGCACTTCGCGGACCGCAACGGGCTCACCCCCGGCTCCACCCGGATCTCCTTCGCCCGGGACTCGGCGATCAACCTGGCCTTCGCCGGCAGCGTCGTCGGACTCATCCTGTTCATTCTGTGGGCGAACTTCCTCATCACCGCCTGGTCCAACGCCGTCAACCTCACCGACGGCCTTGATGGGCTGGCTGCGGGGGCATCGGCCATGGTCTTCGGCGCCTACACGCTCATCGGCGTGTGGCAGACCAACCAGTCCTGCAACTACGGCCACGACACCATGGTTCCCACCACCTGCTACCAGGTCCGGGATCCCCGTGACCTGGCGATGATCGCCGCCGCCCTCATGGGGGCCTGCTTCGGGTTCCTGTGGTGGAACGCATCACCGGCCAAGATCTTCATGGGGGATACCGGCTCCCTGGCCCTGGGAGGGGCGGTCGCGGGGCTGTCGATCCTGACCCGTACCGAGTTCCTCGCCGTTATCCTGGGCGGGCTCTTTCTGGCCGAGGTCATGAGTGACATCATCCAGATCGTCTCGTTCAAGTCGACAGGCCGACGCGTCTTCCGCATGGCTCCACTGCATCACCACTTCGAACTGGGAGGATGGACCGAGGTCAACGTGGTGATCCGCTTCTGGATCATCGCAGGCCTGTGCGTCATCGCGGGACTCGGGCTCTTCTACGCCGAGTACCTGCGTCAGCTCATCTTCGGATGATCCGGGCCGCCAGGGCCGAGGAACCATTGATGCAGAGCCTTCCCGCCGGAGATCCGGCGAGAAGCAGTCAAGAACCAGGAGCGTGAACCCGCACCGTGACCAGTCTGACTGAAGTCCCCGGTGAACCGACCGGCGGCGCCGTTACCGGCTCCGCCGGGTCCCTGAGCAACCAGCTCGACGGCGCCCACGTGGCCGTCGTCGGGCTCGGACGCACCGGGCGCGCCGTCGCTGAGGCCTTGGCCACGCTGGGGGCACGCCTTCACCTCTTCGACAGCCAGGAGGCCTCCATCGAGGCACTGGACGCCTCTGCTCACGGCATCCTGGCCACCTCCGTGGTCTCAGCCACCGTGGCCGGCAGCGAGGCGACCGCGGCCGCCCTGGCGGACTCCCCGGCGCGGCTCCTGATCGTCTCACCCGGGGTCCCGGCCACTGGTCCGGTCCTGCGCACCGCTGAGGCGGCCGGTATCGAGACCTGGAGCGAGATCGAGCTGGCCTGGAGACTTCAGCGGGACTCCTCCCGCCCGGACGTCCCCTGGCTCGCGCTGACCGGCACGGACGGCAAGACCACGACGGTGAGCATGCTCTCGGCCATCCTTCAGGCCCAGGGGCTCACCGCCCCCGCCGTCGGCAACATCGGCACCCCCGTCATCGAGGCGGTACTGGCGGGCAGCGCTGACGCCCTGGCCGTGGAGCTGTCCAGCTTCCAGCTCCACACCACCCGCACCCTGTCGCCCCTGGCCTCGGTCTGCCTCAACCTGGCCCCCGATCACCTCGACTGGCACGGGGGCCTGGAGGCCTACGCCGCGGACAAGGCCCGTGTCTATGCCCGTACCCGGCTCGCCGCCGTCTACAACCTCGCCGACAGCGCCACCGAGGACATGGTCCGTCAGGCCGATGTTGTCGAGGGCTGTCGGGCCGTCGGCTTCACCCTGGCCACGCCGGGGCTGGGACAGGTCGGCATGGTCGAGGACCTGCTGGTGGACCGGGCCTTCCACGCCGAGCGCCGCTCCAGCGGCGTCGAGCTCGCCACCACCGCTGACCTGGCGCACCTGGCGCCGGGGGGCCGTGCCGAGAACCTGCCCGCTCACCTGCTCGCCGACGCCCTGGCCGCAGCCGCTCTGGCCCGTGCGGCCGGGGCCGACGCCGAGGCGGTCGCGTCGGGCCTGCGCCACTACAGCCCCGGAGCCCACCGGATCGTCACCGTCGCAGAGGCGGACGGCGTCACCTGGGTCGACGACTCCAAGGCCACCAACCCGCACTCCGCCGAGGCCGCACTGACCTCTCTTCCGCAGGGAACCGGCGTCTGGATCTGCGGCGGTGACACCAAGGGCGCCCAGTTCTTCGACCTGGTGCGCACAGTGAGACCCCACCTGCGCGGTGCCGTCGTCATCGGCAAGGACCAGAGCGACATCCTGGCCGCCCTGGAGCAGGAGGCACCGGGACTGCCAGTCACCCGTATCAGCCACGCCGCGCCTGAGCAGGTCAGTGCCACGGCGGTGGAGGCAGCCGGAACCATGGCCCGCAGCGGCGACACCGTCATGCTGGCTCCGGCCTGCGCCTCCTGGGACCAGTTCACCTCCTACGCCCAGCGCGGCGACCTGTTCGCCGCTGCCGCCAAGGCCTACGCCGGCGGCGGCACCCCCGAGACCACGGATGCCTCCGGCGTCCAGGAGAAGCTGTGAAGACCGGGTCCCCCTCGGCAACAGCCCCTCGCTCGTCGACGCCCTCCTCGTCAGGCTCCTCGACGGGCTCCGGGCGTGCGCCCCAACAGTCTGGAAGCGGTCACAAGACCGGCCGCAAGCGGGACCAGGCCACGGCTCGGGACGCTTCGGCCAGGCCCTCCAAGAAGTCTGGGAAGCAGGCGCGGAAACAGGCAGGAGCCGGTAAGCAGCCCGCATCGCGCTCGGCCAGGTCTCAGCCGTCGTCGAGCTCGCCGAGACGACAGACAGGCGCCGCCTCGTCCCAGCCCTCCTCGCCGGTCTCATCGAGGATCCCGTCGAAGGCCATCGGATCGCGGGCCACCGGCCGGATCGGTCGGATGCGTGCGGCCTGGAGCAAGCGTCTGGCGAGCTGGGGCGAGCGTCTCTCCCGCCCCTGGGACGGCGCCACAGACTCCGAGCCCGACAGCGCCTCACAAGGGGCCCGCCGGCGTCGGTCGGACGGTGCCGCCGACTCCGCTCGGAGCTCCGAGCAGGTCACTCTGACCTACTACTGCCTGCTCATCTCCACCCTGGTGCTGGAGACCTTCGGACTCATCATGGTCTTCTCTGTGCAGTCGGTGACGGTAGCCGCCAATGGCGGCAACGCCTTCACCGACTTCGCCAAGTACCTCGTCTTCGCCGTCGTGGGGACCCTGGGCATGGTGGGGGTCTCCCGCATGCCACTGTCCTGGTTCCGCCGGATCGCCTGGGTGGTGCTGGGACTGACGATCGCCATGCAGTGCCTGGTCTTCACCTCCATCGGCGTCAACGTCTACGGCAACCGCAACTGGATCCTGGTTCCAGGAGTCGGTACGGCTCAGCCCTCGGAGTTCATCAAGGTGGCCCTCGCCCTGGTGCTGGGCATACTGGTGACCTGGTACACGGCCGGGCGCCGGGACCGGACCGTGTCGGCGGGCTGGGCCGGTGTCGGTATCGCGATCCTGGCAGTATTCGGAGGTCAGGACCTGGGAACCGTCATCATCCTGGTCCTCATCGTTGCGGGTGCTCTGTGGGTGGGGGGCCTGAGGAAACGATGGTTCGCCCTCCTGGGGGCGCTCGGTATGTTCCTGTTCACCGGAGCCTCGATGCTCAGTGCCAACCGACGCGCCCGCATCGTCGCCTGGATCCATCCCGAGGGGGCGGACCCCACAGGTGTGGGCTACCAGCCCAAGCACGGCATGTGGGCGCTGGGAACCGGCGGATGGTTCGGCGTGGGCCCCGGCTCCTCGCGTCAGAAGTGGGGCTACCTCACCCAGGCCGACTCCGACTACATCTTCGCCGTGCTCGGTGAGGAGTTCGGGCTGGTGGGTACCCTCGTCGTTATTGCCCTGTTCGCCGCCATCGGTGCCTGCTGCCTACGTCTGATGAGGCGTCACACCTCCACCTACGTCGTGGCCACGTCCTCGGCCATCGGTGCGTGGATCGTGGGTCAGGCGATCATCAACATGGGGGTCGTCACCGGTGCGCTGCCGGTGCTGGGCGTCCCGCTCCCCCTCGTCAGCCGTGGAGGAACCGCCCTGGTCTCGGTCCTCCTGGCCATTGGAGTGCTTCTCGCCTTCGCCCGCCACGAACCCGGCGCGCAGGAGGCCCTGTCCACGAGTCCCGGGGCGCTGCGTCGTTCCCTGGCAGTCATTGTCCCAAGGAGGAACCGTGCCCGAGACAAGTGAGACCGCAGGCTCTCCCAGCCAGATGCAGCCGAGCCGGCAGGAGCGCCCCCGGCCCTTGCGGGTGCTGCTGGCCGGTGGAGGCACCGCCGGCCACGTCAACCCGCTGCTGGCCACGGCCGCGGCCCTGCAGGACCCGGCGCTGGGAGGCGACCCCCGCACGCAGATCCTCGTTCTGGGGACCGCCGAGGGGCTGGAGAACCGGCTGGTTCCCGAGTCCGGCTTCGAGCTGGCCCTGGTTCCCCGGGTCCCCCTGCCTCGGCGCCCCAGCGGGGACCTGCTGCGTCTGCCGCACCGGCTGGGAAAAGCGATCAGCGCAGCCACCGAGGCCATCGAGGCCGTGGAGGCCGACGTCGTCGTCGGCTTCGGCGGATACGTCTCCACCCCCGCCTACCTGGCCGCCCGGAAGGCCGGCGTGCCGGTCGTCATCCACGAGCAGAACGCCCGCCCCGGCCTGGCCAACCGCCTGGGGGCGTCCTGGGCCCAAGCGGTGGCGCTGACCTTCGCCTCGACCCGTCTCAAGGCCTCCAAGGGGCGTACCGAGGTGACCGGGCTGCCACTGCGCCCGGCCATCGCCGACCTGGTGACGCAGCGCTCCACCGCAGAGGGGACTCATCGTGCCCGCGTCGACGGCGCCCAGGCGCTGGGACTCGACCCCGACATGCCCACGCTCCTGGTGACGGGCGGCTCTCTGGGAGCCCAGCACCTCAACGAGGTCCTCAGCGAGTCCTTGGACTCCCTGCCCACTGGCCTGCAGGTCCTGCACCTGACCGGCAAGGACAAGGACGCCCCCGTGCGCGCCGCGCTGGAGGCTGCGGTTGCCGCCGGCGCGCCGGAGGAGCTGACTGAGCGCTATCACGTGCTGGACTACCTGACCACGATGGAACAGGCCTACGCCTGCGCCGACGGGGTCCTGTGCCGCTCCGGAGCCGGAACGGTTGCGGAGATCACCGCCCTGGGACTGCCGGCGCTCTACGTGCCCCTCCCGATTGGTAACGGCGAGCAGCGCCTCAACGCCGCTGACGTCCTGGCCTCCGGGGGCGGGCGTATGGTGCTCGACGCCGACCTCAAGCCTTCCGACATCCTCGACTTCACGGTGCTCGTCTCCGACCCCGAGCGTCAGGCCGCCATGGCCCGGGCTGCCGCCTCCACCGGTGTCCAGGACGCAGCGGCCCGATTGGGCGCCCTCATCCAGCAGTGCGCCTCCACCAACAACACTCCCACCGACGAGGAGAACGCGGCATGACCGCCCCGACACAGCAGCCCACCTCCCACGCCGGCTCTCAGCAGATCGGTGCCGACCGCCACACGCTCACCGACAGGTCATTCCACCTCATCGGCATTGGGGGAGCGGGTATGAGCGTCGTCGCCCAGCTTCTCGCCGCTCGTGGGGCCTGGGTTTCGGGGTCGGACGCCCACAGCTCACCCGCCTTCGACCACCTCTCCGATTTAGGCATCACGACCCACCTGGGCCATGACGCCGCGAATGTTCCCGCAGGGAGCACCGTCGTGGTCTCCACCGCGATCAAGGAGACCAACCCCGAGCTCGCTGAGGCCCGTCGCCGGGACCAGGAGGTCATCCATCGCTCGCAAGCCCTTGCCCTGGCCGCCCAGGGGCTGGACTTCGTCGCGGTGGCCGGTGCGCACGGCAAGACGACGACCTCGGGCATGCTCGCCGAGGCCCTGACGGACGCCGGGGCCGATCCCTCCTTCGCCATCGGCGGAGTCGTGCGGGCCCTGGGCACCGGGGCCCACCTGGGCGGTGGCTCCGCCTTGGTGGCCGAGGCCGACGAGTCCGACCGCTCCTTTCTCAACTACACGCCCCGCGTGGAGATCGTCACCAACGTCGAGCCCGACCACCTCGACACCTACGGCACCACCGAGGCCTTCGAGACGGCCTTCGTCGACTTCGCTCACCGCCTGGTCCCCGGGGGCCTCCTGGTCGCCTGCGCCGCCGACCCCGGTTCGCTGCGCCTGGCCCGCACCGCAGCCGCGGAAGGGCTGCGCGTGGTCACCTACTCCTTCGGAGGCCTCGACACCCTGCCTGGCGGGATGCTGGTGGGGGAGGGGCACGTCCACCTGACGATCCAGGAACGCGGCGCCGCCTCCATCCGCGCACGGCTGACCCTGATCAGGGCGGCGGAGCAGGAGCGCAGCGGCGGCGCCCGCGCGGGGGAACAGGTCCAGAGCCAGGTCGAGCTGGTGCTGGCCGTGCCCGGCGACCACGTGGCCCTCGACGCCGCCGGCGCCTGGGCCGCTGGCATCGAGCTCGGTGTCGAACCGGCTGAGATGGCCCGTGCCCTGGGCTCGTTCGGGGGGACGGGGCGGCGCTTCGAGGACCGGGGACAAGCCGACGGCGTCCGCGTCATTGACGACTACGCCCACCACCCCACCGAGATCGAGGCGCTGCTGCGCACGGCGCGGGAGGTCGCCCAGGAGCGCGGTGGCCGGGTCCTGGTGCTCTTCCAACCGCACCTGTTCTCCCGCACCAGGGCCTTCGCCGACCGCTTCGGGCAGGCACTGAGCCTGGCCGACACCGTCGTCGTCGCAGACGTCTATCCAGCCAGGGAGATCCAGGCGGACTTCCCCGACGTCACCGGGGACACGGTCGTCCAGCGGGTTCCCGGTGGCAGAGCCACCTTCGTCGCGGATCGTCTGGAGGCCGCCCACGCGCTGGCCGCGCAGGCCCGTCCCGGCGACCTGCTGCTGACGGTCGGTGCCGGTGACGTCACCGAGCTCGCTACCACCGTCCTGTCCGACTTGGCGACCCGCGAGGGTGGTGCACCTGGTTCGCCCACACGGCGAGGTGGGCACGCATGAGAAAGCCCTCGGCGCCGCGCCCCGAGCCGTCCAACCGTTCTGAGGGGACCCCGGCCAGCATTCCTCCGCGCCGCTCAGGCAACCGGCGCGCGCGTCCTGCTCGCTCAGGGCAGGGCGGGGCCGGGCAGAATGGCACGAGGAGATCCCCGCAGGGCTCACAGGCTCAGCGGGAGACCGAGCCGACTGGGGCGGTCGGTCCGGCCCGGCGACCTCGAGCGCCGGGAGCCGGTGCGACAGCGAGCCCTCCCAGAGGTACCGCGAGAACGGTCTCCTCCAAGGGCGGCTCACGCCCAGCTGTCTCAGGGAAGCAGAGCGGTGGTGACTCGCCCGACGCCTCGTCCAAGTCGAGCCGGAGCCCCGAGAGCGCGCCCGGCACCGAGCTGACCGTCTTCGGTCGTCGGCAGGTCGCACTGCCTCGTGGAGATGACCGGGTCGTCTCCACTGGGCTCGCCGACCGTCTCAAGGAGCGTCAGCAGGCTCTGCGCCGGCTGCGTCTGCGCCGAGCGACGACCGCCGCCATCGTCGTGCTCGTCGTCGCACTGGCGACCTGGGCCTTGCTCTTCTCACCCCTTCTGGGGCTGCAGCCCCAAAGGATCTCTGTCGCCGGATCGGACGGCAGTGTCTCGGACAAGCAGGTTCGCGATGTCCTGGCCCCCTATACGGGTGACTCGTTACTGCGTCTGGACACCGGGCGGCTCTCCACCCAGGTGAGCGACAAGCTGGTCCGGGTGCGTCAGGCGCAGGTGACCAGGTCCTGGCCTCGGGGACTACGGGTGCAGCTGACGATGAGGGTGCCGGTGGCCACCGTTCAGGGAGCGGACGGCTACCAGGTACTCGACAACGAGGCTGTGGTCCTTGAACGGGTCGCCGAGGCGCCGTCGGGTCTGGTGACCATCGTGCCTGACAAGACCGACGGGGCGTCCGGGTCGCAGACGATCTCAGCCAAGCAGGTCGCGGCCGTCACCCAGGTGGTGGGGTCGCTCACGCCGCAGACTCTTGCCCAGGTTGCCAGCGGGAGTGCTACCGAGGCCGGACAGGTCACGCTCACCATGTCCAACGGCGCCAGCGTGGTGTGGGGGAACACCCAGGACAACGAGCTCAAGGCGCGGGTTCTGGCGACCCTCATGACCACCAGCGCGTCCATCTACGACGTCTCCTCGCCGCACCGCCCCACCACACGATCCGCGGACGGCGAGCCCGCGGCATCGGCGACGACACCGCAGGCGTCCTGAGTGCCGCGGCGGATCGGCGGCTCAGCGGTTCCGCCGGGTGCCCGACTACGGAGACGGGGCCGGCACGCCGCCGGTCTTCAGGTAAATTGCAGGTAAGTTGCAGTGATATAGCAGGAAATCCGCAGGCAACTGCACACGAACACGCCGGGCTTCAATGCGTCTCGAGGTCGCGGAAGTCTCATAGCGTTAAGCCAGTCATTCAAAGAATGACATAAGTATAGACCTTAACTTTAGGTTGAGGTTCGAGGGGAGTCCTCACCAGAGGGCTCATGACGAAACTCGCGGAGGGGACGCCAGTGGTCGAGAGCATGGCTGTGGACGACGCACAGCACTACCAGGCAGAGATCAAGGTCGTCGGCGTCGGTGGTGGCGGCGTCAACGCCGTCAACCGAATGATCGAGGCTGATCTGCGTGGCGTCGAGTTCATCGCCGTGAACACCGACGCCCAGGCGCTGCTCATGTCCGACGCCGACGTCAAGCTTGATGTCGGACGTGATCTGACTCGAGGACTGGGCGCCGGAGCCGACCCGGCCATCGGTCGCAAGGCCGCAGAGGATCACGAGTCCGAGATCCGTGAGGCCCTTGATGGGTCGGACATGGTCTTCGTCACCGCGGGCGAGGGCGGCGGCACCGGTACCGGGGCCGCGCCCGTGGTCGCTCGCCTGGCCAAGAGCATCGGCGCGCTGACCATCGGCGTGGTGACCCGTCCCTTCTCGTTCGAGGGGCGTCGCCGCTCGGCTCAGGCCGAGGACGGTGTCCAGGCCCTGCGCGAGGAAGTCGATACCCTCATCGTCATCCCCAACGACCGCCTCCTGCAGATCGCCGACAAGAACATCTCCGTCGTGGACGCCTTCAAGCAGGCGGACCAGGTCCTTCTTCAGGGTGTTCAGGGCATCACCGAGCTCATCACCACCCCCGGTCTCATCAACGTCGACTTCAACGACGTCAAGTCCGTCATGCAGGGCGCCGGCAGTGCGCTCATGGGTATCGGATCGGCCACCGGTGAGGGACGCGCGATCACGGCCACCGAGGAGGCCATCGCGTCGCCGCTGCTGGAGACCTCGATCGACGGCGCCCACGGTGTGCTGCTCTTCTTCCAGGGCGGCTCCGACCTGGGGCTGTTCGAGATGAACGAGGCCGCCAACCTCGTTCGCGAGGCCGTCCACCCCGAGGCGAACATCATCGTCGGAAACGTCGTCGACGGTGCTCTGGGCGACGAGGTCCGGGTGACGGTTATCGCTGCCGGCTTCGACTCCGAGCCGGTAGTGGGGGGCCTGGCTGACCCCGTGACCCGCCTGTCCCGGGCCGCGGTTCCTCCGGTTCCCTCCTCCCCGGTCGATGACCTGCCGCCGGCCCCCGCTCCTCGCGGCGGGGCTCATGCTGCGCAGAACCCCGTCACCCGTCCGGTCCCGCTGGCTCCGGCGCCGTCCTCGCCGGCGGTTGCCGCTCACCTGTCGGAGGTGAGTGCGGCTGAGGCGCTGTCCTCCGGGAGCATGCCGGCCTATGTGGATGAATCCTACGGCTCCTACGGTTCCGTGCCGGTCCAGCAGCAGTCGGTCCCTGATCTCGAGGTTCCCCAGGTCATTGGTGTCGACGCCGATGACGATGGCATTGACCTCCCCGATTTCCTGCGCTGAGTGATGCGAGCGTTGAGGACGCTCAGGCATGCGTGAGGTGGGCCCTGATCAGGTCTCTGACCTGATCGAGGCGGATCTGGGTCCTGGAGCTCGCGGGTACTTCACCACCCGCGGCCTGCAGGGGGTCTCGCCCCTCGGCGGACATGATGGTGACGCACGGGCTCGGAGCCTTGACGGGCGCGAGGCGAGCGTCTTCGAGGGATGGAATCTGGCTCTCCATGTCGGAGACGACCCGCAGCGCGTTCATCGTCACCGCAGACGGCTGGAGGATCTCCTCGGGCTCGACCGGGACCAGCACCTGGCCTGGATGAATCAGGTCCACTCCAGTGTCGTGGCCGCGGCCCGGGCGGAGCGGGTCCCGACAGCGGACGCGCTCGTCCTGGACTCTCGGGTAGCCGGCGCTCCCGCCGGATGCTGCGTCCTCGTGGCCGACTGCGTGCCGCTCCTCCTGTCCTCTCGAGACGGCAGCCTGGTGGCGGCTGTCCATGCCGGGCGTCGCGGCATGCTCGACGGCATCGTCCCCGCAACGATCAACGTCCTGCAGGGCGCCGGGGTGGATCCTGCTGACCTCTGGGCCGCCGTCGGTCCGTCTATCTGCGGCTCCTGCTACGAGGTCCCCGATGACATGCGCGCGCTGTCCGCGCAGCGCGAACCCGCCTGCGCCTCACGTACGTCATGGGGCACCCCCGGCCTTGATGTCGCGGCAGGCGTCCTGGCGCAGCTCGAGCGCGCTGGAGTCGGACATATCAGCGCGGGCCAGTGGTGCACCTATGAGGACTCGCGTTTCTACTCCTTTCGACGGGACGGAACGACTGGGCGGCTGGCCGGCGTCGTGGTCCCGAGATGACGTCCAGGCGACTGAATACTTCCTGGGCGTGACCTTCTTGAAGCCTGAGGTGGGGGACACGCCGGGCTGAGGTCCCCGTGCGATGTTGCGGTGACGGATACCGTCGCAGCACATCCGGAACGCAGGGGACCGGACGAACCAAGGAGCGATAAATGGGCGCGCTGCGCAGTATGACCAGTTTCCTCGGCTACTCGGAGCCGGAGGAGGAGACCTACGAGGACAGCTATGAGGCTGCCGACGCGGGTTACGCCGTGCAGGAGCACGAGCAGGACTTCGTCGACGAGGGGTACGAGGATTTCTCCGCCCCGGCTGCGCCCGAGCCCGTCGCTTCCGCCCCCGACCTTCGCCGTATCGTCACGGTGCACCCCTCGACCTACAACGAGGCCAGGATCATCGGCGAGTCCTTCCGTGACGGCGTCCCCGTCATCATCAATCTCACCGGCATGAGCGAGTCGGACGCACGTCGCATGGTTGACTTCTCCGCCGGCCTGGTCTTCGGTCTGCACGGCGCCATCGAGCGAGTCACCCCGCGGGTCTTCCTGCTGACCCCTGCCAGTGTCGAGATCGACGGTGGTGAGGTTGCCGAGGCTCGCGGCCGTTTCTTCAATCAGAGCTGAGCTGATTGAGACGTGACCCTTGTCTCTTTGCTGGCCTCGATCCTGTCGAGCATTCTGAACCTGTACTTCCTCATCCTCCTGGTCAGGGTCGTGCTCGACTGGATTCAGGTCTTCGCCCGCCAGTGGCGTCCTCAGGGAGTCGTCCTGGTGCTGGCCAACTTCGTCTACGCGCTGACGGATCCGCCTCTGCGACTGATCCGTCGGCGGGTTCCCATGGCACGCCTGGGAGGGGTCGGCATCGACCTGAGTTTCCTGGTCCTGGTCTTCGGGATCTGGATCATCCAGTGGTTCCTCAGACTTCTCGTCAGCCTTCTCACCTGATCGGGTGTCAAGTCGTGAATGAACCGCTAGAGTGCTGTCCTCACGTCAGCGTGAGATAGCGCGCTTGATGTGGCCTGAACCTCGAGTTCAGGTACTCTGTCCGCATGAGTGACCGGATGCCCGGTGCTCGTGACCTTATCCGTAACGACACCGAGGTGACGACCCATGACGCTGCTGACAGCAGACGACGTCCTCAACAAAAAGTTCCAGGCGACCAAGTTCCGTGAGGGCTACGAGCAGGACGAGGTCGACGAGTTCCTCGACGAGGTAGTCGAGGCCATGCGTCAGCTGGAGGCTGAGAACGCCGACCTCAAGGCCAAGCTCGAGGCCGCCAACCGGCGAGTGGCGCAGCTCGGCGAGGGAGCTTCCATCCCCGCCGCGCCCGCTTCTCCCGTCTCTCCGGTTCAGGCCGAGCCGGCCGTTTCGATGCCGGCCGTCTCCGGCGAGTCCGGTGGCCAGGGGCCGGCCGCTGCCTCCGGCATGCTTGAGCTGGCCCAGCGTCTCCACGACGAGCACGTCGCCAACGGCAAGGCCGAGGGCGAGCGCATCGTCACCGAGGCCCGCTCCACCGGTGAGCAGATCGTGCGCGAGGCAGAGGACCAGCGCAACCGTACCCTGGCTCAGCTGGAGAAGGAGCGTTCCGCCCTCGAGCAGAAGATCGACGAGCTGCGGCGTTTCGAGTCCGACTACCGCACCCGTCTCAAGAGCTACCTGCAGAACCTGCTGACCAACGTCGAGGATGGTGGCGAGAGCTCCATCTCCGGCTTGTGATCCTGTCAAGGATCCCCTCTGCCGTGATCGTCTCCCGACGCCAACTCCTCAGCACTGAGAGCACTGGCCCTCTGAGTGCCGCGGCTCCTACCTGCCGAGGATGGTCCGGCTTCTTCAGTCGTCTCTGACACGGCCTTCTACGAAGGGCGGCGACCCGCGCGGGTCGCCGCCCTTCGCTCGGTTCGCACGCCCACCCGTCACCTGTTCTCTTCTGAACACAATGCGAGAAACACCCATGCCAGACCACGTCGATCCCGCCGCCTCCTCTCAGGAGGCCACTGACAGCACCATTTCACCTCCTGCCGACACCCCGTTCGCAGTCATGGAGAAGACCCTGGGACCGCAGAGCGGTGATGACGGAAAGGGGCATCGCGCTCGGCGTATACCCGTGACCGTGCTGTGGGTGATGGCGGTCGTCATCGTCGTCGTCGACCAGATCAGCAAGCAGTGGGCGCTCTCGGCCCTGTCAGACGGACGGCACACGGCCCTGATCGGACGGGCGTTGGGACTCGTCCTGGTGCGAAACCCCGGTGCCGCTTTCTCCTTTGCCACTGGACAGACCTGGATCTTCGCGATCATCGCCCTGTTCGTGGTGCTGATCATCATCCGCGTCTCCCGGAATCTGGCGTCGCGATCATGGGCGGTGGCCCTTGGCCTGGTGCTTGGCGGCGCCGTCGGCAACCTTATCGACCGCCTCCTTCGAGAGCCCGGGTTCCTGCGCGGCCACGTCATCGACTTCATCGACTACGGCGGTTACTTCGTGGGTAACGTCGCAGACATCGCGATCGTGCTCGCCGCCGTGGGCATCATCGTCCTGTCCCTGGGAGGCTGGGAGATCGACGGAACGCGCGCCGGATCCCAAGATGCCTCGCAGTCCGAGAAGACCAAGGGGACGACATCCTCGTCCGATCGGGACCCGGGCTCTGAGGAGCGTCGAAGCAACGACGACGCCACGTCCTCACAGTCCGCAGAGGCTCCAGGGTCCTCTGCGCCGGCCGGGCCTGCGGAGCCGGAATGAGCCTGCGTCTGCTGCCCGTCCCCGACGGATTCGACGGCGAGCGCGTCGATGCCGCCCTCGCTCGCATGACGGGCCTGTCCCGCAGCCGGATCGGTGACCTGTGCGAGAGCGGCGATGTGCGCAGGAACGGTGAGGGGCTCCCCAAGTCCGCTCGCGTTCAGGCCGGTGATCTTCTTGAGGTCGATCTGCCCGATCCGCGTCCCATCGAGCCCGTTCCCACCCCCGTTGAGGGGATGGAACTGCTCTATGAGGACGAGGACATCGTCGTCGTCGACAAGCCGGCAGGTGTGGCTGCCCATCCCTCCATGGGCTGGGACGGCCCCGATGTGCTGGGCGCCCTCAAGGCGATGCACGTTCGGGTGGCCACCTCCGGGGCGGCCGAGCGTCAGGGCATCGTCTCGCGCCTGGACGTGGGCACCTCCGGCGTCATGATCGTGGCCAAGGGGGAGCGGGCCTACTCCGTGCTCAAACGGGCCTTCCGTGAGCACACGGTGAACAAGGTCTACCACGCCCTGGTCCAGGGGCACCTTGATCCGTCCATCGGCACGATCGACGCCCCCATCGGTCGTCATCCCAGCCGGGAGTGGAAGATGGCCATCATCGAGGGCGGGCGGGAGTCCATCACCCATTACGACGTCATCGAGGGGATGCCAGGGGCCTGTCTGGCCGAGATCCACCTGGAGACCGGGCGCACCCACCAGATCCGCGTCCACATGGCCGCTGTCGGCCACCCCTGCGTCGGAGACGCCACCTACGGCGCCGACCCGGCCATGACTGCGCGCACCGGGCTCGTTCGCCAGTGGCTTCACGCCCGCGAGCTCGGCATCGCCCACCCCATCACCGGGGAGCACTTGGTCTTCACCTCCGACTACCCCGACGACCTCGTCCACGCCCTCGACGCCCTGCGCCTGCCGTGAACAGGATGCCGTGGAGGTGAGCGAGCACCGTGACTGATCACCTGCATCAACCGACTACGGGCCCGACGGCGAGGCCGAGCGGGGGCGAGGCGGTCTCGGGTGTCCCCGTCCTCGAGATCCGTCCCGCCACGTCGGTCCAGGAGCCCCTCAGCTTCGCCACCGCACGCGGCGACCAGACCGGGGCCGAGGCCGAGTGGTTGCGCAAGGCCGTGGCCGATGTTCGCCTCGAGGTCTTCGTGGGGGAGCAGTCGGTCCCCTTCATCCAGGAGATAGATGCCCGCGACGACGAGTCCACCACGATCCACCTGCTGGCCGGCGGAGCCGATGGCACGCCCCTGGGTGCTGGGCGGATTCTGCTGGAGCCCGAGAACCCCGCTCGGGTCCACCTCGGCCGTCTGGCCGTCCGCAGCATTGCTCGCGGGAGGGGGCTCGGGGCCCGTGTGGTCGCGGCCCTTGAGCAGACCGCGCTGAGCCACTCCGGTCGCTCCAGCGTGGAGGTGGTTCTCTCCGCCCAGGAGCAGGCTATGAGATTCTACGAGCGCTGCGGATACCGGGTCCTAGGCGGGCGCCGCTATCTCGACGCCGGCATCTGGCACCAGGACATGGCTCGAACCGTCAGCACCGTCAGCACCGTCAACTCCACGGCCAGTGCCAGCAGCGCCACCTGAGGCAGGCAGACGAACGGAGAGAAGCAGAACCGAGAGGAGACAGGCATGCGGATCGTCGTCATCGGCGCCGGAGGCATCGGCGGCTGGCTCGGTGCTCGGCTGGCCTCGACCGGCCAGCCGGTCGGGTTCCTCGTTCACGGAGGCACCCTGGAGGCACTGCGCTCGGAAGGATTGACGCTGCTCGACGGCTCCGGCGGCGAGCTCGGCACCGTGACCGCCCGCATCGATGAGCCGCTGGTGAGCCATGACCCGGGTACCCTCGTCGACGCCCTGGGCGGGCACCCGGACCTGGTGTTCGTGACCACGAAGGTCGATGCGCTGCCCGGGCTGGCCCCTGCGCTCAGACGCCTGATCGGCCCCGGCACCGGCGTCGTCTCCACTCAGAACGGGATCAGCGCACCCGGACTGCTCGCCGGCGCCGTCGGGACGGAGCATGTCCTGCCCGGTGTGGCCCGGGTCTACTCGGCCGTCGTCTCGCCCGGAAACGTCCGCACCATCGGCAGCGCCGGCTCCCTGGCCCTGGGGGAGTGGGACGGTAGGGCCTCCGCTCTGGCCGCTGGCGCCGTCGGGGTCCTGGAAGCGGCCGGCATCCGCGCCTGGGTTCCCGACTCGATCTGGGCCGAGCTGTGGCGCAAGGTCTCCTTCGTCGCCGTCCAAGGGGCGCTTGGCGCCGCCGCGAACGTGCCCATCGGCGTCCTGCGCAGTGAGTTGCGCGACGTCTTCACCGCTGCCGTGGGCGAGGTGGTCGAGGTTGCGGCTGCGCTGGGGCACGACCTGGCCACCGACGCCGCCGCCGATCCGGTCACCGCCGTCCTGGCCCTGGCTGATGCCCAGCCCGCCGGCGCCACCACCTCGATGCAACGCGACATTGCCGCCGGGCTGCCCAGCGAGCTCGACGCCCAGGTCGGTTCCGTGTGCCGTGCCGGAGACGACACAGGGGTGGCAACTCCTGTTCTCGACCTCGCCCACGCCGTCCTGGCCCCGAGAGAGGCCCGCGCCCGGGGTCGACGGTGATCCCGCACCGCTCAGGCATACCGACGGGTTCGGCGACGACGTCCACTCGGAGCGGATTTCTCACACGCGCCTGCCGACCGAAAGCGGGATTGCTCAGTCATTGCAACGCTCTCCCAGCGACATTGCCGCCGGCGGCCTCCCGGAGGCGGGGCGCCCCGCGGGCCTAGGATGGTCCCATGGCGCAGACGACCGGTCAGGAAGAGGCAGCCCCCAAGGACGACTTCGTCCACCTTCACGTCCACACCGACTACTCCATGCTGGACGGTGCCGGAAAGATCAAAGACTACGTGGCCGAGGCCAAGCGCCTGGGCCAGCCCGCCCTGGCGATCACCGACCACGGCTACATGTTCGGCGTCTACGAGTTCTACGCGGCCGCCAAGGCGGCCGGCATCAAGCCGATCATCGGGGTGGAGGCCTACATGACGCCGGGCACCTCGCGCTTCGACAAGACCCGTGTCTTCTGGGGCGATGAGTCTCAGAGAAGCGACGACGTCTCCGCCCGCGGCGCCTACACGCACATGACGCTGCTCTCACGCAACAACGAGGGCCTGCACAACCTCATGCGCATGGACTCCTTCGCCTCCCTGGAGGGCCAGTGGGGCAAGGCGCCGCGTATCGACCGAGAGCTGCTCTCTCGCTACGGGGCCGGCCTCATCGGTTCCACCGGCTGCCCGTCGTCGGAGGTCCAGACCCGCCTGCGCCTGGGTCAGTGGGACGAGGCCCTGCGCACCGCCGGGGAGCTGCAGGACATCTTCGGCAAGGAGTTCTTCTACGTCGAGCTCATGGACCACGGCCTGGAGATCGAGCAGCGCGTCACCAAGGACCTGCTGCGCCTGGCCCAGAAGCTCGACGCCCCGCTGCTGGCCACCAACGACTCCCACTACGTGCGTCCCGAGGACCGCACCATCCAGGACGCGATGCTGTGCATCAACTCCGGCTCAGTGCTCTCCGATCCCGACCGTTTCAAGTTCGACGGTGACACCTACTACCTGCGCCCCGGCTCCGAGATGCGCCGCCTCTTCTCCGAGATGCCCCAGGCCTGCGACAACACCCTGCTCGTGGCCGAGCAGTGCGACGTGCACTTCCGCACCGTGGACGAGGGTGCCTCCTTCATGCCGGCCTTCCCCGTCCCCGAGGGCGAGACGGATGAGTCCTGGTTCATCAAGGAGTGCTGGCGCGGCATGGACCGCCGGTTCAACGGTGACATCCCCGAGGACTGCCGCAAGCAGGCCGAGTACGAGATCAGCGTCATCACCCAGATGGGATTCCCCGGCTACTTCCTCGTCGTGGCCGACTACATCAACTGGGCCAAGTCCCACGGCATCCGGGTGGGACCGGGGCGAGGCTCGGGCGCCGGATCCATGGTGGCCTACGCCATGGGCATCACCGAGCTCAACCCGCTGCGCCACGGACTCATCTTCGAGCGCTTCCTCAACCCCGAGCGCATCTCCATGCCCGATATCGACGTCGACTTCGACGAGCGCCGGCGCGACGAGGTCATCGAGTACGTGCGCGAGAAGTACGGCGCCGACCGCATCAGCCAGGTCGTCACCTACGGCGTCATCAAGGCCAAGCAGTCCCTGAAGGACTCCAGCCGAGTCATGGGCTACCCCTACGCCGTCGGTGACCGGCTCACCAAGGCCATGCCCCCTTCGGTCCAGGGCAAGGACATCTCCATCAAGGGCATCTTCAACCCCGACGACGAGCGCTACGGGGAGGCCGAGGAGTTCCGCAGGCTGCACGCCGAGGACCCCGATGCCCAGAAGATCGTGGAGCTGGCCAAGGGCCTGGAGGGGATGACCCGTCAGTGGGGCGTTCACGCCTGCGCGGTCATCATGTCCTCGGCAACGCTGACCGACATCATCCCCATGATGCAGCGCCTTCAGGACGGCGCAGTCATCACTCAGTTCGACTACCCCACCTGTGAGCACCTGGGCCTGCTCAAGATGGACTTCCTGGGACTGCGCAACCTCACGGTCATCTCCGACGCCCTGGACAACATCGTCGCCAACGGAAAGCCCGCCCTGGACATCGACCATGTCGAGCTCGATGACCGCGGCACCTACGAGCTGCTCTCACGCGGCGAGACCCTGGGCGTCTTCCAGCTCGACGGCGGTGGGATGCGCACGCTGCTGCGCCTGATGAAGCCCGACAACTTCGAGGACATCTCCGCCGTCGGCGCCCTCTACCGGCCCGGCCCCATGGGGGCGGAGTCTCACACCAACTACGCGCTGCGCAAGAACGGCCTGCAGGAGGTCGTCCCGATCCACCCCGAGCTCAAGGATGCCCTTGAGCCGATCCTGGGAACCACGCACGGCCTCATCGTGTACCAGGAGCAGGTCATGAAGATCGCCACGGACCTGGCGGGCTTCTCGATGGGTAAGGCCGATGCGCTGCGCAAGGCCATGGGTAAGAAGAAGATGGACATCCTGGCCAAGATGTTCGTCGAGTTCGAGGCCGGCATGGTCCAGGCGGGGTTCTCCAAGGAGAGCGTCAAGACCCTGTGGGACGTCGTGGTGCCCTTCGCCAAGTACGCCTTCAACAAGGCCCACTCGGCGGCCTACGGGGTCGTGTCCTACTGGACGGCCTACCTCAAGGCGCACTACCCCACCGAGTACATGGCGGCCCTGCTCACCAGCCAGAAGGACAACAAGGACAAGCTGGCCGTCTACCTGGGGGAGTGCCGTCACATGGGCATCACCGTCCTGCCCCCGGACGTCAACGCCTCGCGGGCCCAGTTCTCCGCTGTCGACGAGGACGTGCGATTCGGTCTGTCCGCGGTGCGCAACGTCGGCATCAACGTCGTCGACGCGATTGTGGCCGCCAGGGAGGAGAAGGGCGAGTTCACGTCCTTCGAGGACTTCCTCGACAAGGTTCCTGCTGTCGTGTGCAACAAGCGCACTATCGACTCCCTCATCAAGGCCGGGGCCTTCGACTCACTGGGCCACACCCGGCGCTCCTTGCAGGCCTGCCACGAGGACTTCGTCGACGAGGTCATCGGCGTCAAGCGCAACGAGGCCGCCGGTCAGTTCGACCTCTTCGCCTCCCTCATGGGTGGTGGCGACGACGCCGAGGGCTCGCCCTTCGGCAACGGCCCCGTCTTCTCCTCCGACGTTCCCAACCTGCCGGAGTGGGACAAGAAGGACAAGCTCGCCTACGAGCGCGACATGCTGGGACTCTACGTCTCCGATCATCCCCTCATGGGCCTGGAGGGACTGCTCGGCAAGCTTGCGGACAAGGAGATCTCCGAGCTCCACGAGAACGATGAGCTGCCCGACGGCGCCATGGTCACCATCGCCGGCCTCATCACCTCGCTGACACGCAAGACCACCAAGCAGGGCAACCTGTGGGCCATCGCCCAGATCGAGGACCTGGCTGGAAGCATCGAGGTGCTCTTCTTCCCCCAGACCTATCAGACCGTCTCCACCATGCTCGCCCCCGACACGGTGGTCACGGTGCGTGGCCGTCTCAACCGACGTGACGGCCAGGTCGCCCTGTACGCCCAGGAAATGACGATTCCTGACATCTCCAGCGCCGCTCACGAGGCGGTTCTCATCACTCTGCCCACCAACCGGTGCACCGGGCCACTGGTGGAGCAGTTCAAGGACGTGCTCACCAAGCACCCCGGTGGATCAACGGTGCGTCTGACGCTCACCAGCCCAGGGCGTGAGGTGCGCACCCAGCTGGACGCCTCGCTGCGGGTGGAGGCCTCGCCGGCCTTCTACTCCGACATCAAGGCCCTGCTCGGGCCGGGTTGCCTGCGCCACTAGCTACGCGTCACTGCGCGTCGGTTTGCGCGGCCGCCTGGCACTACGTGCTTGCAGGGGGCTGTATCGCCCTGATGCAGCCGAACTCACACCGGTCGGCCGGCGTCCTCTTCCGACAGGTCGGTCGTAACTCGCCGTATCCTCGTCAGTGCTTGACAAGCAGCAGGTCAGAAGCGGTCCCAGCCGATTACCAGGAGGGCCGGGGCGGGCTTTGGCGCTGCATTCTGGGGTGTCTCGAAACCTGTATCAGCCTGCTCTCAGGTCGCGGTCCGTTAACGTCTTGATACTCTCGTAATGTCCTAAAGCAGTCAGTGACTGTATTGTCTACGAGGTAATTTAATGAGTGACGCGGATCTGAATCCTCCAACGTTGACGCAGGAGCAGGAAGGCTCCCCGTCGGACGGAGCATCGTCCCCGGAGTTGACCACCACGCCGGCCTTCCAGACGTCGCCGGCAACGGTGAAACGGAGGCAGCGTCATCTGCTCGAGCGCCTGAGAAGATCGGTCTCCCGCCAGCCTCATGACATCGGTGAGGGAATGGACAAAGTGGTCTTCGGCGTCGCCGCGACCGCAACCATTGCGTTCGTGGTGTGGGGCTTCGTCGATCCGCACGGGCTGGGGCGAGTCTCCAAGTGGGCCCTGGGTGGAACGATCAGCAACTTCGGCTGGCTATTCGTCCTGTCATCAACCCTGTTCGTCGTGTTCATCGTCTTCGTCGCAGCCTCCCGGTTCGGCAAGATCCCACTGGGCGGGGACGCCGAGGAGCCCGAGTACTCCACCGGCTCCTGGGTCTCCATGATGTTTGCCACCGGAATGGGGATTGGCCTGATTTTTTACGGAGTCGGTGAGCCGCTCTACTTCTACATGTCGCCCCCGCCGGACACCGTCGATCCTCAGACGGCCAAGGCCGCCAGCACGGCGATGGGCACCGCGCTGTTCCACTGGACCATCTACCCGTGGGCGATGTACGCCTTGGTAGGGCTCGGAATGGCCTACGGAACCTACCGCCTGGGACGCTCTCAGCTCTTCTCCGCGATGTTCACCTCCCTGTTCGGGTGGCAGGCCATTGATGGGGTCGGTGGGCGCATCATCAATATTCTGGCGATCGTCGCCACCCTGTTCGGATCCGCATGCTCCCTGGGGCTGGGGGCCCTGCAGATCGGGGGAGGCATGGTGTCGACCAATCTCGTCGACAAGGTGAGCTCGGGGATGCTCGTCGCCATTATCGCGGTCCTGACCGCCTGCTTCGTCGCCTCGGCCATCTCCGGTATCGAGAAGGGCATCCAGTGGCTGTCGAACATCAACATGGTGCTGGCGGTGCTTCTGGCAATCATCGTCTTCGTCGGAGGGCCCACTCTGTTCATCCTCAACATCATCCCCTCGGCAATCGGTGACTTCATCGATGAGCTGCCCGCCATGGCCTCACGCACCGCGGCAGTCGGGAACAAGGACATGTCCCAGTGGCTGTCCTCCTGGACGATCTTCTACTGGGCCTGGTGGATCTCCTGGACGCCCTTCGTGGGCATGTTCATCGCCCGCATCTCGCGCGGCCGCACCATCCGGCAATTCGTTACCGGGGTCATGTTCGTCCCCTCGGTCGTCTCCCTTATCTGGTTCGCCATCTTCGGTGGCGGTGCCATCGGCCTCCAGGAGCGGGCCGAGCGGGCCGGGAGGACGGCAGACGCCCTTGTCCATCTCAAGGCTGACGGCACGCCTGACGTGAACTTCGACACCGTCCTGTTCGACCTGCTCAACGCCATGCCGGTGCACAGGGTGGTCCTCATCGTGCTCATGGTCTTAGCAGTCGTCCTGGTGGCGATCTTCTTCGTCACCGGTGCGGACTCGGCCTCCATTGTCATGGGAGGGCTCTCGGAGAAGGGTGCGATTGAGCCGAGCCGTTTCACGGTTGTCTTCTGGGGCGTGGCCACCGGTGGTGTGGCCTCAGCCATGTTGCTCGCCGGAGGAGACGATCCTGCGGAGGTGCTCACTGGCTTGCGAGACATCACGATCGTCTCGGCTCTGCCCTTCGTCTTCGTCATGCTGCTGCTATGCGTCTCGCTCTACAAGGACCTCAACAATGACCCCATGCTGCTGCGGCACTCGCTGGCCAACCAGGTCCTGATCGACTCGGTGACCACTGCGGTCACGGCCGCCGGCGAGCCTCATGAGGTCGAGACCATCGAGCTGCACACCACCTTGTCCTCCACCTCTGCCAGTGAGGACAAGCAGGGCGGTTGTGGCGACGTCGGCCGGGAACCGGTTCCTGACGTCGACGGCAGCGCTGATGGTGGTGCTGCCGACTCCGACGGGGAGCAGAGCAGGTAGGTCGTTGCCGTAGATGGGGTCCGGGGTCAGTCCTCGGGCCCCACCTGTTCGACAATGGCACCGACCTGGCCGGAGGGGCGGTCGACGACGACCACATCGCCGCCGGAAAGATGGTGTCCACGACGCATCTCTGTGGCGCCATTGACCATGACGTCCCCGGACTGGATGGCGATGCGTGCCTCGGCACCGTCCTCCACCAGGCCGGCCAGCTTGAGGAACTGGCCGAGCTTGATGCTTCCAGACACTGAGACATTCGGATACCGCGATGTGTTCGGGGATGTTGCGTGCGTCATAGGTTGATCCTTCCAGAAAGGGGGTGTGGAGCGCACGTCGGGCCAGGTAGCACCTGAGACAGGCTGTGACTGTGACGTCGGCGAGAGAAGCCTCTCTCAGAAGTAAGCGGATATAACGGATGCTAAACAAAATTTATCACGGTAGGGTAACGGCGTTCTGATAACACTACGGAGACGGAGACACCATGAAGCGTCGAATCGTCGCCCAGATGGCGATACTCGCTCTATCGCTGTCGGCGCCTGTTCTGGCCGTCACGCACGCGCCAGAAGCCGCTGCTGCGGACGGCAGCACCATCCATGTCTCAGCCGAAGGAGGCTCGGACGCGGGAGACGGATCCGCTGCGAAGCCCTTCCAGACCATCAAGGCGGCCCTCAAGAAGGTCGGCAACGGTGACACCATCGAGCTGGCCAACGGCACCTACCGTGAGGGTGAGCTCGCCGTGGACAAGGGCGTGACCATCAAGGCGGCCGAGGGGGCCAAGCCGGTCCTCACCGGTGCCGAGGTTCCCACGAACTGGAGTGCGGGGGGTGACGGAAAGTGGTCCACGGGTAAGGACATGGTCCGTTTCTGCACGGTCTGCACCATCAACGCCGACCCCGCCAAGGAGGGGGTCGCAGCTCACCCCGAGCAGGTGTTCGTCGACGGCAAGCCCTTGACCCAGGTGCTCAGCCGTGATGAGGTCACCGCGTCCACCTTCTACGTTGACGATCCTGATCCGGTCACTCTGAAGAACCCGAACAACAACCAGGCCGGCTACAACGCCAAGTCTCACCGGGGCACCTCCTACGTCATCGGAGTCGACCCCAGCCAGCACCAGGTCGAGGTGGTTCAGCACTCTCGGGCCCTGTCCTTCAACACCGACAACATCACGCTGTCCGGACTGACGGTGGAGAAGTACTCCGCAGTCCAGCGCTGGGACTACCCGGACCCTGAGATCGGCACCATCTCCGGTGGCGGAATGATCGTGGCCGCTCACGGTGCTCCGCGCATTGAGAACTCCACCTTCCGCTACTCCTCGACCGCCGGTGCGCTGCAGGTCATCGACTCGACCAACGCCGTCGTGTCCAACAACCTGTTCGAGAGCAACGGCTCCAACGCCTTTGGTATCAACGACTCCAGCGGGGCCAAGGTCGAGAACAACCTGTGGAGGAACAACAACACCTCCGGCTTCATCACCAAGGACTGCGGTGCCTACTGCACCTTGGCCGACACCAAGATCACCCACTCCAAGAACATTCGTTTCGCCAACAACACCGTGGACTACTCGGCCACTGGCGTGGACATCTCAGATCCCAACGCCTATGACCAGAACCGCGGCGCGGGCATCTGGTTCGACGAAGGCGTGATGGACTCCGAGATCGTTGGCAACTACTTCGTCAACGTCCCGGTGGCGATCTTCAACGAGGTCTCCGCCAACAACCTCATCGCCTCCAACATCGTCGCCGGGGCCGGCATCGGCATCCACGTCTCCGGCTCCAACGACACCCGGGTGTGGAACAACACCGTCTCCCACGCGCTCACCAGCCTGTGGATCCAGGAGGACACCCGGTCCGACGGCTGCAACGCCCGTAACGCCCAGGGTGCGTGCACCCAGGTGCAGAAGTGGAGCGCCGAGCACGGACTGAGCTGGGACACCACCAACACGACGGTGATGAACAACATCTTCTCCTCCGAGCAGACCACCCCCAAGCCCGGCGACGAGTGGCGCTACTCGGCCATGGTCCAGGTCCTCGGCGGGGCCAACGATGACGGCTCCGGTGCGGTCTACGCCAATGAGATGGTCTCCACCATCGACTACGACGCCTACTACCGCCACGAGAACCCCCAGAGCCTGTCCACCACAGTCCTGTGGAACTACGGCGCCGACCGCAAGACTCAGTCGGTCAATGCCGAGAAGCTCTCTGACTTCACGGCCAACTCGAACGTGAAGGCTGCCGGTAAGGAGTCCAAGGGCCTGGACCTGCACGGCTCCCCGGAGAACAACCCGTTCTTCGTCAAGGAGTCCGCCAACCCGATGGACAAGACCTCTGACTTCCACCTCAAGGAGGGCAGTCCCGCCTCCGGCTCCGGCCACGCCCTGCCTGAGGATGTCGCCAAGTCTCTCGGTGTCAACGCCAACGTCGCCGTGGACCGCGGTGCGCTGGTCAATGTTGCCTGGGGTGGCGGAGCCGTCCCAGGAGCCGGTGACAACGCCGGTAACAACAATGCTGGTGGCGCCAACAAC
>ERZ772973.240-NODE-240-length-31948-cov-4.6629_pt1 | contig 31948 bp, 37 predicted proteins | sample MGYA00580672_ERZ772973 | MGnify/ENA primary metagenome ERZ772973 (study PRJEB29015, sample SAMEA2737938) | human oral metagenome | biome: human oral; feature: human-associated habitat; material: dental | place: China | collected 2152 ...
TTAATCTATGGGTCGCAGGTTCGAGCCCTGCAGGGGGCATAGAAAGTATGACTAAGAAAGCCTATTCTGTAGGCTTTTTTACTTGCTCTAAAATCACTTTGCCCCACTTTTTGCCCCACTTTTTGAATTTTCGCATTTCAGCGAACGAATTCGATTAAATTCCTCATCTATTTTCTCTTCTAAAGTATGACCATAAACTTCTATCAACATCGTTATATCTTTATGACCTAATACTTTTGCAATCACTCCTAAGTCAATTCCTCGATGCCATAAATAACTACCATAAGTATGACGTGCTCCTTTTGTCGTAATAACAGGCGTAAGCTCCAATTCTTCTAACATTTCTCGTAAATACTTATTAACTGTATCTGTCAATGGCACACCATATTTATATGAAAAATGCTGAAAAACTAAGCGCTCAGGATTATTTAATCCAAGCTCTTTATTAACTCTCTCTTGTAAAGCAATCAACTCACACAAAAGCTCCATATCTTCTCTCTTAAGTGGCACATGACGTATAGAAGTCTTATTTTTTGGCGGAACAAATTTTCTTAACAAGGTATTATATCGCCTATAAGTATAAATACGATTATTCTCAAAGTCTACCTCATCTGAAGTTAAAGCCATCAATTCGCCAAATCGCATTCCTGTCACAAATAAAAAATACAAAATAAAAGGCACAATCGATTTAAAATAGTCAAACCGTCTTCTTAATTCTACTAAAACTAAAAAATATTCCTCTTCACTATGCAAGTATTTTTCATCCGTTTCCTGCTCTTTCATTCCTGGATATAATTCTACATCTTTTGTAAAATCATCAACCATCAACTTATCCCCAATAGCCATTCTCAACGCAGCTTTAACACCATTATGAAAACGCCGTAACACATCCCGACCAACTCGTTCACCATAGTTATTTAAAGCTCGTTGATAATCACTTCCTCGTATTGAAGAAATCTTTTCATTCCCAAATAATTCAAGAATAATCTTTTTCCTAGCTACATATTTTTGTTTAGTTGACTCACTTTTATTACTCGGAAGAATTTTTAACTCTAACCATTCCTGATACAACGACACCAAAGTCATATCCTTGCTCAGCCTTCCACCCAAACGTATTTTCTGAGCTATTTTTTCCGCTTCAACAATGGCCTCTTTCTTCGTCTTAAAGCGACTTCCATGAGCAACCGTTTCCCCTTTTTCTCTTATTTCATAAGACCAATGTCCTGTAGATCCTCTTCTTCTATAACGAATACTAGCCATTAGACTTGTACCCCTAGAATTTCAGCTACAACCTTTTTAGGTACAATCATCAAACGTTTCCTATCATAAAACGTAAACCCCCTTTTCACTAGTAATTCTCTTGATTCCTTTATAATTCTTTGAGCTGTCGCTTTATTGTAACCCATAGACATCAGCTCTTTATCCGAAATAACATTCTCATTTTTCATTCTTTTTCCTTTCTAAAACCGAACATTAAACAAACCTGGTTTCCAGGTAATTGATTAAAAATCCGAACGATTTTTTGACTGCAGAACCTATATAAGCATTCAGGAGACGAATATTCTATAAAAAAAGAAGCAAGCAAGCACCTATGCTCACCTGCTCTCTTTTAGCTAATTATTCTTACGTTTCTTTGCATAACCATAACCAGCAGCATAACTTACAACTGAAGCAGCTGCAACCAAAGCTAGTTGAGCTGATGAATCTGTCTTCGCAACATTTGAACCTGGAACCGCACTAGTCTTTGGTAAAGTTTTAGGAGCAACCTTATCTGCTTTTGGCTTGGCAGGCTTAGCTGGTTGTTCAGGTTTAGGCTCTTCCTTCAACTTATAAACAAACTTCAAAGTCTGATTGTCAGAGGTTACCTCTCCTTGCAAGCGTTCTGGCACAGCTGTCAAAATGTAAGTTTTATCACCTACTTTGAGTTCCTTTTGGAGTTCGCTATCATATTTCCAGCTGCTTCCTACCAATTCACCTGTTTCAGCAACAACTTGAGAGTCTTTCAACTCTCTGCCACTCTCATCTGTAAAGATGGCTTTTACTTGACCTCCTTTTTCATGGGCTAGGTAGGTCAAAGTTACATCTTTATTAGAAAGCTTACCAGTAGCAGAGCCTTCTTTAAGAGTTACTTCGTAACCATCAACCTTTGGCGATAGCACATTGTAACTAGAACCTTCAAAACCTTTTGCAACAGCAAATTCTTTATCAATTTGTTTACCTGTAATAGCATCCAAAACTTTGAAGGTTACTTTGTAAACCTTCTTGTCGGAAGGCTTAGCTTGGTAAACATAGTGCAAAGTAACGTTATCCTTTGTTACTTTTCCAGTTTGTGTTTTCGGTACACCGACCAAAATATAAGTTTGACCGTTGACCACGATTGACTTGTCAGCATCTGGTGCTTTCCAATCCGCACCAATAGCTTTTCCAGCTTCTAAAATAGTTAAATCATTTTTACCAGAGATTGTTTTACCATCACTTGTTCGGAAGTCTGCTTTTACAAAACCTCCTTTTGATGAAAGGGTGTCAACTTTTTTAGCTGCTTCTTTTCCATCGAGGGCAACTGTACCCGTTACTGTGCCTTCGCCAACGAAGCTATATGCAATGGTGTAGTTTCCATCAGGAAGTTTTTCAGAGAAATCCACCTTACCATCTTTAACGGGTAGTTCCTTATTTACACTTCCGCCTTTCAACGTAGCCTTAGTGATTTTGATTCCTGCCCCACCAATAGTAATATTAGCGGTTTGGTCTGCTCCTTTGGTTACTTTCACCTTTTCAGTAGCAGTTTCAAGGAACTGTTTAATAACTTCAGCATCTACGACTTTAGGGTCTTTACCAGTCATATCGTAGATGTTTGGATGCCCCAGCTCTCTCATCTGTTCTAGTGAGCGATTTGAGTTCGTGTCATTAGGAGTAACCTCATTACGGTTTACAACTGACATGAACGTTTTCGCTCTCTTTTTAGCCCACTCGGCAAAGGATTTATCCATTTCCTCTACCTTGCCTTTATCCATCCAGCCATCAGTATATTGAATGACTGAAAGGGTTTCTGTAGGCTTAGTAAGTTTTTCAGCAATAGCCTCGAAAGGAACTAAGTCTTTAGCAGACTCATCTAAGTAACGTTTGTCACCAAAAGCATCAGCTAAACCTTGGAAGTAAGCACCGTAGTTTTGATAAGTTGGGTTTTTTTCAGTTGGTGCATTGATAGCCAAGAGCTTGTCAATAATGTTAAGAGCCTCTTGCTTAGTCAACACTACAGAAGATACCCCATGAGTTCCACCAACAGCTTTCTTACCACTAGCATGGTAAGAAGTTTGACCGTAGTTGTCAGGGTAAAGTTGCAAGATATGCTTACTTTCAGGTGAGTTAGCTTCAATGATTTTCTTACTCAAACGAAGAGAATCTTTAACCTTGCCAGCGTAAGAACTTGAATAGTCATAAACATGGTCAATAGTAAGCGGGGCCACAGTACTTTCAGTCTTAGTATTAGTAGGCGCCTTCGTTGAAAAATTCAGCTCGTTGCTCCCTGTTTTATCTGCCACAGTTTCAACTGAATTTTCAGTAGCTTTCATTTCCGGCTTAAATTCAGGTTGTTTAGGCTCAACTGGAGTTGGGTTTGGATTTTCTACTACTGGGGCAGATTTTTCAACTTTTTCAACTTCAACAGGAGTCTTATCCAACCCTTTAAACTCTTCAACAATTGAAGATGGTTGTTCTTTTTCTTGCTGAGGCTGAGCTGTAACGCTTTCTTCCCCAGTTTTTACAACAGTTTTTTCAGGTTCAGCTTTGACCTCATTCGCATTAGCTGATACAGCTCCGAGAGATACAATAGCAGCTGCTCCTAAAACAGCACCACATAGGCTACGTGCGACTTTTGATTTTCTAAATCCATATTTCAATTTTTGCTTCATTCAGTCTTTCCTCATCATTATTTTTTTCTAATACAAAGGTACTTGCTGCACTTTCGCTTTTTTAGGTAGTTCCTTTTCTGGTTTTTTTAGAAACGATTGACCATTTATCAAATGGAAACCTTGAATACTCACTTCATTATTGAGTTTCTTCCTTCTACTTGCATCTAAAATCGCATGAGCTACCATATATATAAAATACATCAAGCTCAAAACAAAAATTACCACGCTTACATATAAAACCATTCTTTTCTCCTTTTAAAAAAACAAAGGTGCAGCCTCCTGCACCTTATATTTTATTCTTCATCCTTTTTGCTCTTCAGACCAACAACTCCTAATCCTCCTAATGCAGCACCAACCACAGACAAAATAGAAGTAGCCGTTCCCGTTTCAGGTAAAGCATTCAATTTCTGTGTTGCAGGAGCTGCAGGGCTTGGTTGCGCTGGTTCTACTGGTGTCGTTGGCTGAACTGGTTTTTCTTCCAACTTCTTATACACCCGAACAGTGATACCACCTACATTTTCAACATTTTTTGGATCTTCAGGATATTTTTCATAACCTGGAATTTCCTTGAAACCTTTCGTGCCATCTTCTTTAGGTGCCACTGTTTTTCCTTCAGTGTCAATATGAATTGTCACAGGATTTTCTTTCGGATCTACTTTAGGCTCCACTTTTCGATAAACACGGACTGACTGCCCCTTTGGATCCTCTTTATTCAGCAAGCTTGTTGGATCTGCTTCATAACCTGGGATTTTCTTAAATCCTTTCGTTCCTTTCTCTTTTGGAGCAATCTCTTTACCATCACGGTCAATATGAATGGTAGTTGGGTCATTCACAGGTAGCGGTGTTGGTTTAGGAGTCATATCTTTATCAGTAACAGACTTAGTGTACACATATTTTACATGCGTAGCACCTTCCACTACTTTACCTTTAGCATTAGCTGGTGTTTCAACCAACTTGTAGGTAGTAATACGCTTAATAACCTTACCACCTTCTTCTACTACCTCTGTCTTTTCGAAATGACCTGCTTCTGTAATGTAGTCACTTCCTACTTTACCATTCTTAACAACATCTTTTGTTGCTTGAAGGACTTCTCCTTTGTCCGTCACATGTTCCACTGTAACTGAACCATATTTTTCAACTGGTTTAGGAGTTACATCTTTGTCAGTAACAGACTTAGTGTACACATATTTTACATGTGTAATACCTTCAACTACTTTACCTTTAGCATTAGCTGGTGTTTCAACCAACTTGTAGGTAATGCTGCGTTCAATAACCTTGCCACCTTCATTTACAGTTTCTTTTGTGTCAAATTTTCCAGCTTCCGTAGTGTAGTCGCTTCCTACCTTACCATTCTTAACAACATCTTTCGTTGCTTGAAGGACTTCTCCTTTGTCCGTCACATGTTCCACTGTAACTGAACCATATTTTTCAACTGGTTTAGGAGTTACATCTTTGTCAGTAACAGACTTAGTGTACACATATTTTACATGTGTAATACCTTCAACTACTTTACCTTTAGCATTAGCTGGTGTTTCAACCAACTTGTAGGTAATGCTGCGTTCAATAACCTTGCCACCTTCATTTACAGTTTCTTTTGTGTCAAATTTTCCAGCTTCCGTAGTGTAGTCGCTTCCTACCTTACCATTCTTAACAACATCTTTCGTTGCTTGAAGGACTTCTCCTTTGTCCGTCACATGTTCCACTGTAACTGAACCAGTAGCATTATCCCCTGGAAGTGTACTTTTAACTGCCTTCTTATAAGAAACCAAATGGTATTTCACAGAAGGTTTAGCTGGAACGCCGAAACGAGATGTATCAACTGGTTCCAACGGCTCAGAATGTACTAACATTGAATGAGCATGCGGATCAATTACATCTTCACCTTCTCGAGCAATGGTGTACTCTAAAGTCGTTTTATAATATGACTCTCCACCATATGTAACAACTGCATTTTTTTCAGTTCCCAAGACTCCCTTAACATTATGTTCTTTAGTCTTAAGCGGTTCTTGACGAACAGGCAATACAATATCACTTGCTTTAACAAGGTCTTTTCCACCAAAAGTATATTTATTTAATACTTTGGCTGTTAGTTCTTTTGGATCAATAACCTTGCCATTTTTGTCATAGTAGGTCTTTGAAAACTCATAGCTCCAATCACCAATTTTGAGAACATCATTAGCTTTCCCCATGCCTCCAGCCACAAAGTTTTTATTTACACTACCATAACGATTAGCTAGCAGCACTGTTTTACCAGTATTGACAGGAGATTTCAACAAGGTCACCTTGTTTTCTACAGATGAAACGCCTAACTTCCCTAGTTCGGAATCATCCGTATAGTTTAGTTTGTAAGAGATCGTTTCCCCTTCAGACATTTTAATTGGTACTACTTTGGCATTCTTTTTATCAACTACAGTTGATGTTTTAGGAAACAGATTTCCTTCTCCATAATATGTGTTGATTTCTTTTTGAGAACCTTCACTAGCAGAAACCAACGAAGATAATTGATCCAAATTTCCTAAATCTACATTGCTCTGACCTTGGATAAATTTAACCTTCCTTTTATTAGAAGTAAATTCACCATAACTAACCTTGCCATTGTTATAGTCATTATCTCCCGCAACTTCCAGCTGAGAAGCAACGCCGTAATACAGCAAAGGATCCTTTACTACACGTTCTACTGCGGTTTTTTGGTTTTTTTCCGCAGATGTTACAGCAGCAGCATATTCAGACGTTTTCTTTTCAATTTCAGCTTTTTGAGCTGCGACATCTTTTTTAGCTGTATCATCAAACTGTTTTACCTGATCTTCAGTGGTTGCAGTTCCCAAATCTTTAGTTGCTTCCTGCTCCACTGTCAAGCCAGCTGCTTTAGCTTTGTTAGCAGCATCCGTCAGCCCTTCATCAACTGTAACCGTTGACTCTTGAGCTTGATTTTGAGCTTTAGGCGCTGGAGTTTCAGCCGACGTTGCTGGTGTTGGAGTAGCGGTAACTTCATTAGCTGAAGCACTATTTGCTCCTGCAAACAATGCAGCTCCTAACACAATCCCGCAAACAAGACCAGCTGCCTTTGATTTCCGTACATAACCGTGACCTTTAAGTTGTTTTGATTCCATGTGAATCTCCTTCTTTAATATATTTTTTCAAACCTTTTTATGACTTGTTCAGGTCAGTATAATTTATTTTCCGAATTTAAAGTTTTTGAATTTTAATGCTCCTGCAAACAAAGCAAAACTCATTCCCAACAATGAAACGACCATTTTTTGCTCTTCTCCAGTTGAAGGCAAAATCTTCAATTCTCCCTTCTCATCTTTCAAAGCAACTGTGCCATCCTTCTGACGAACAGCTCCAATTTCTGCTGCTTTTTTCTCAATTACAGCACCATCTGCCTTCTTCACCAATACATTTCCATCTTTGGTGCCTACCACCGTATTTCCCTTATGGTCAATAATCGGCTTAACATTCAAATCAGCTTCCGTCACATTAGGAGCAACTGGCTTCTCTGGATTAACAGGTACATCAGGATTAACTGGACTGATTGGGTTGACAGGCTGTGTTTGTTTTTCTTCCACCTTCTTATCTTCCGCTGGTTTAGGCGATTCTTTGTCCTTCTCAGGATTCACTGGCTGGCTAGGTTCTGTTGCCTTACTTTCCTCCTTCGGCTTTTCAACATCACTCGGCTGAGTATCTGGCTTTTTGTTTTCACCAATAACACCATCTTTTGTAGATGGCTCGGCTGGAGCAGGTTTCGTTGTTTCTTTTCCAATCACAACTCCTGTGTCTCCCCCTTTATCTGGAGCTTCTACACTTGTTCCTGGCTCACTAGAGCCAATTGTTACTCCATCTGCAGATGCGTTTCCTGTAAACATCAAAATTGAAGTTGCTACAACAGTAGCTACACCAATGACTTGTTCTTTTTTCATTTCCATTTTCCTTTACATTTTTATTTACGACCAATGACATAGGTCAATTTTTTAGCACTCTCTGAATCAAATACACGATAAGTAACCACACCCAACCCAGAAACGTTGCTTTCCGAAATTAAAACTGATCCATCTGCAGCTACATCTTCTACAAACGAAACATGACCATATGTAAAATCTGCTCCTGCTTGCCCTGGATAGAAACTAACTGCTGCGTGCTTGGTTGGAGTATTCGTCACTTCGTATCCTGACTGACTTTTCCAATCTCCACCATTTCCCATATACGGAGAGAATGATACACCAAACTCTTTTGCTCGATTATATACAAACCAAGTACATTGTCCATACGGATAAGAACTAGCAATAAAACCTGAAGTATTCATAGGTTTGTCCAATGTGAAACCTGCAGGGATTTCACTAGAAACTTGACCTGAAGCAACTTGCGCATTGCCTTTTACTTTACCCTTCTTCTTTTTACTACTTTTCTTGCCCTGGTTTGAAAGCGTACCTTTAAATACTTCCTGCCATTTTTTAGCATTCTTCTTTAAAGTTTCGGCTTTTGTTTGTCCATCCGATAAGGAAACCCCTTCATAATGTTCTGACCAATACAAAGCAGCTTCTTCAGGACTCTTTGCGGTTTTTAAATAATCCTTAACCTTTTTCCAATTGCCATTTAGCTCTTTACTCATTAAATCCAGTTCCACATCTGGATCTAATTTTCTTTCTCTAGCCAATGCCCAACGATTTCCGTTGACTTGGTTAGACCAGCCAGACCATTGGAAATAGCCAGCGACACCTCCTCCTGTGTTGATTGCTGCAGGATCAAATCCTGACTCTCGCTCAGCAACAGCTAATACTCCAGTCGCTCCTTCTAAAGTAGATTCTTCCTTTCCCATGAGCCAATTCAATATCTTAATGACATCCTTAGCCCTTTCTTCAGAAATATCTGTTTTAGAAGCAACTTCTTTAGCTGTTAAACTCGTTCCAACTCCAGTCGTTCCTTCACTTCCACCGCCTCCAGCAGAAGAAAATAAAAGAAACGACATCATGACTAGCGGCAGCATCACCCCCATCAATGGCAAGAATAGCCATTTCTTTTTCATCTTCTACCTCCTAAAGCGATTCCGAAATTTTACTTCTGGCACAAATAGATTCTCCCTATCTGTCTTTATCTCAGGTTCTGAAAACGGAGAGTCCTCCACTTTGGATGGTGGTCTCACAATCGGTTTTCTCACTGTAGAAGTTGAATTTTCTGGAATTGGTTTTGGTTCTGAATTCTCACGTGGCTGTTCAATTGGTCGTTTGACCTCTTGTTTAGGCGGGCTGCTCTCTGATTTTTTACGGGTCTTATCTAAACGCTCCTCTATTTCCTCTGGTTCAACAGCTGGCGGTCTCACCTGTGGAGGAGATGGTTCTTCTTTCAACACTTCTGGCTCTGACTGATAAGGCGATAATGGACGAGGCGCTGGATTGCGTTGCTCATTTTCCAATAGTTCTTCCACTCTTTCTACCTCATGTTCTGACTGAGGTGGAATAGGCGGCAAATTTGGTCTCTCAACAACTGGTTTCGGTGCCAGATCTTCCTCTTCTATACGAGGCGGAATTTTGTTTCTCAAACCATGTACTTCCTCCTCTCGAATTGGCGTATCTGTCTCGAAATCTGGACGTTGAATTGGTTTTGGCACCATTTCAACACTCTCGTCTGGCGAAACGCTCCCTTCAGAGTTTCCTGTTCCAAAATCCGAAACAGGAGCTGGAGCAGGTGTTGGAACTTGAGTAGAAGGCTGACTCTTATTTTTAAGCCAGTTCTTCCAATTCCCTTTTTGCATCCAACTCATCCTGGTTGCCTTGCCCTCTTCACCTTCATATTCCAACTCATTCACTGATCCCTGCGTATTTAATTGTGGCAACTTATGAACCCAATCTTGAGCTACAGAAGTCACCCTATTCGCTGTGAGAATACTAATGAGCCAGTCTCTCTTCTTCCAGAGAATAAAGAGGACAAGAGCTTTTAAAATCGTTCCTAAGATCAAGTTGCCAGCTACAGCCTGAGTCAAAATCTCTCCTAATTTATTATAAAAATACAAAAATAAGACCGAGATAATAGACATAGAACCACTCAAACCCAAAGAAATCAACATTTTTTTATAAATATTAAAAAGAATGTTTTCAAACGTTGGAATCAACGACAATAGAATGGCTATAGGTGATAAGAAGACAATCAAAATAAACATCAACCTCATGACAAAAGCAAAGATAGCAAAGCCATCTATCACCACTCCCATGACAAAAGACTCTATCACAGAGATAAAAGCATAGGTAAACTTCATACCCCAAGAATCTACTAAACCGTAGTATTTTGTCTTTTTATTATCTCCAACAATCTCTCCAATTTTTTTATTGCCAATTTTAAAATCATCATCCCCATCATTGTAGAAGACCAGGCGTTTCAGTTCCTCGTCACTGAGAATGATTTTCCCGCTTTTATCTTCACCATTCATATGACTGTAAGGTGTCCAAATAGCTTTTAAAAAATATTCATCTAAAACAGCTGTCTGGTCTGAATGAATCCCAGACAAACTCCCTGTGACCTTATTTGAAAGCTCGTTTGTTACTGTCTCCACCGTATCATATAGAATTTCTGCCACATAGCCACTTTTGTCTTGAATCGTAGTCTGAGTAAACAAGGCTCCGCTAAACGCAAAAACTGCGATCAATTTCAAAAGCGTTTTTACAAAAGAACCATTCCTGACAAAATAAACATAAACTGCATAAGTTGCCATCATTACCCCTATAGGCATAAGCAAACTATTCTTTAAATTCCCAAAGACCTGAGCCATTTCTCCAATCACAGTTCGAATTAAATCAGAAAGATTGCCAAGACCATTAGCGGCAGACAAAATCTCATAAATTCCTGCAAAAATTTTGAACTCAAACTTAGTAATCCAGAAAACAGCTTGAACAAATTTATTGATTAGATAACCTGTTTCTAAGCTTATTCCTAAAAAACCATCATCAAACCAGACTTTACTGGTAAACTGATCCAAGTGTTCTTTGACACTTTTGTAATCTAAGCCAGTTAAGGTTTGTTGAGATTCTTCATCCGCTAAAACGAAGAAACTCGTACCCAGAACTACTAATCCCAGAAAGCCAAGTAACCAAAATACTTTTCTTTTGTTAAACTTTTCATATAGTTTAATGCTTCCTCACCCCCTCTACGAAACAGCTTTAAGAACAGATTTTACCGTATCAAAAAGTTTCGTAATCTCAGGAAAAAGACCATCTACTGTTATACGTTCTTTTCTGCCAAACGTATCATAGTAGATACACTGACCCATTGTCATATTCCCAATCCATTCTCTAGTGGACTTAGTTACTGGAATTTTGAGATATTTCAGAACCTCTTCAATCTCATTTTTCTCCAGAAAGGCAAATACTGTACCAAAGCCAGTCGTATCATCTTCAGACTGAATGTCATTGACAGACTGAGTAATGAACACAAGAAAGTTATTCTCTGAACGCCCAACACGTTTCATCATCTTGAGAATCTTCTTCCCTACTGAAGTTGAGTTAAAGAACCAAGCTTCATCAAAGAACTCAATCGTTTCCTGATGCGGATTTTGCTTTCCAAATTTTGTACAAAAGTAACCCAACGCATACATAACCGATAAACTCTTCCGCTCATCCTGAGTCAGTTCCAGATTGCTTGATGCTTCATTTGGAAGATTCAGACCTGTAATCTCCAAAATCGTAATCTTGGCATCCGTATCAATTCCCTCATTTTTCCCATCTGAAAAACAAAGGGAAAGAATAGACTGTTCAACTGCAGAAATCAAAAACTCTCCTGCATCACGGATCGTCTCATTTTCATGTTCTTTGAGATCTTCAAAAACTTGAATCATCCCAACTTTCTGGCCATTTTCTCTTAGAGCCAAATATTTATCAAGCAATTTCAAATAAGCTGTTCGGATCTTAAGAGTATTCTCTTTTCCCAGCAAAGTATCAATCATACTATCCGCCAAGTCACGTGCCTCTCGACCCTTCAAGAATACTAATGGATCTAAGACACCATAATTTTTTGGATCGTTCGCATCCAAGGTCACAAAGTCAATTGACTGAATATACTCTTGAATTTCTGGATAAATTCCTTTCTCTTCATACTCTTTCAACACTGCTTGATATTGCCTTCGCATTTCTGCTTTCGGATCAATATACAAAGTTTTGGTTTTCAATAACGTATGATAAGTAAATAGCAATTTGGTCAGATAAGATTTTCCAGAACCCGTTTCACCAATAATGGCAACATGCGGATTGCTCGTTGTCTTATCTTTGACATTCAATTTATTCGCTTGAAGTAAATTCGTGAAAATAGCATTAGAACTAGAGTCAATTGCTGACTTATAGTCTCCCTGCCAAGAGCCGTTTTGATGATCGACTCGTCCTATGTACAGACCAATATCTGTTCCCACTTTCTTAGTCATGAAAAACAGGTTTTCACAAAAAGCTTCTAAAGTCATAGCCTGAAGAAAATTCTTGTCTTCTCTTTCTAAGACTTCACCAATTCTTGTCTTATAGAAGAGATACAATTGATCCGCATTAGCTCTAACTACTTCTACCCCAATTTGGTTGAGGTAAGCATAAAGTGCTTCATACTTATTCTTCAAGCCTTCCATTGTTTGATCGGTTATAATCAAAGTATTCAAGTAAGAAACCAGGGCTTCTTCCTCATCCACCTTCCGCCTCAAATCTTCTAAAAGGAAGATACTTTTTAAAACAGATGATTTCTGAACATCATCTGTTTCAGCCGCTTCTTGAGAAGTATTCTTGAGTCGCTTTCTAGCACGCTTGGCTTTTTCCGTCAAAGAAAAGACCCCTTTTGGCAACGAAAACTGAACCTTAAAATTGCCCTCTACTGGAAAGCGTAAGTTCTGTAATTCTTCCTGCAAATGCAGATAAGACATATTTTCTGGCACATGATTCACTGGCAAAAAAGCAACATAACTAGACTGATTAAAATTAGTCAATTTCAGGACATTAACATGTTCAAACTCCAAATTCACTTCATCCAAATTATCCATGGAATTCTGAACTAGAGAAATTTCAGTGTTTTTATCATAAAATTGACCTCTTAGATACTGCAGGCGATTCAGAAAAATTGTTTCACGAGTCGTTAAGGAGCGAATATCTAAAAGAGACAGCGTATTTTCCAAAACTTCTCTTTGATTCCGATACCCCTTCTCCCAATCTTTTGGAACTACTTCTCCAATGCCAAAAGTAGATAAAATAGTCTTTCGCGCATTATCATAACCTTGCTTCACGACACTTTTTAAGTCCACCGATACATGTATAGACTTTAACGGTACAATCAAATAATATTGATACTCATACAAAGTACCAATTGACTGCTCTAACTTTTCAATCGTGCCATTTAAGACATATTCCGCAAGAGAACCTGCACCACTATCCCAATCAATATCTTGAGAAAGCTTTTTGAAATTTTCAACCAAATCTTCATCAACTGGCAGCATTTGAATCTCAAAATCATGATAAGACCTGAGATTATTCAATGCTGCATAGACCATTTTCTTAAATTCTTCCTTCGCAGCAGCATCCGTTGAATTGATGACCTTCGAAGGAATACGATAAACTGCCAAAACAGAACCATCTGTCTTTAGCATTAAATTGTCTTTAATATCCCAAATCTGATTTTTCAATCATTCTCCTTTCTATTTTTATGCTTTTCATAAATGATTCCTTTGTTAATATAAATACGATCTGACTTCAACCCATACATCACATAAAATTTAAGATAATCTATGATATAGAAAATCAGAGCTTTCCCATCTACAACTAGATCTGACAAAATTCTAGCCGCATAAAACGCAGCCATACTAGCAAACATTCCTTTCAATCCAAAAGGGAAAGACTTAAACAATACATCCAACAAGACATAAAGTAGAGCAAATACCAACAAAAAATAAACAAGCAATGAAAACTTGATTGGAGCATCTAAAGACAACCTATCATTCAATCGTTGAATCCAGTAAGGCTGATTGAGCGCTCGCTTGTAAGAATAAAGTTTCTTATCTTTTAATTCCTGTTCCATAACTAACCTTGACCAAAAATCTTAGCTATAATCGTTCCAACTTGACGCAAGACCTGTTCAGGATTTTTCACAAAGTAATAAGCTGCTCCACCAATCAATAACGAAAATACAGCTTTACCAATTTTTTGCTCTCGGATGCCATCAATAAACTTCCATCCAGCAAAACCAGCAATCACCCAAACCAATACTGCTTCAACAAACCAACTAAATACTGCTTGTAAACCCATCTTCTACCTCGTTTTCTTTCTATTTTTTGGCATAGTCCTTTGGAATACCATGTTCCATCTTCGTAATAAAAAAGCTATCAGCTTTTTCTTCCAACTCAAACGTGAAATTCTCACTATGAGTCGTTCCAGCAATATCTATTGTTGCCTGGATATAAGCTGTCACCTTCTTACCATCCTTTTTGTAATAAGCATAATCTAACGTTTTAAACACCGCTCCAGAAATAGCTTTCACATCCTTTGCGACTGCATTTAGATTGTCTTGAGAAGTCGTATAATTGCTGAAAAACAATTTGATAAAGTTATCCAATTTTTCCTGCTCTTCTTCTACCACTTCATCTGTTGCGGTCAGGTTCAAAACATTTTTTGCATCTACTTCAGTTGCCTTGAAACTTTCCACTGCTTCAAACCAGGGCAGACCAGACACATAGAATCCTGTTTTATTCTCACCATAAGGAATTGAAAAATTAACAGTAATCCTCGTTTTATCCGCTCCTGTTTCATAAGTTACACGATAAACAGCCACATTCTTCTTGATTTCCTGCACACGAGAAGAAATCAAGCTTGTAGGCTGTCTTAACTGACCTTGTGAGCGGACTTCTGGAATCACATCATAATAACTATTCAAACGTTCAATCTCTTCTTTTTGTAAAGACTCCTCACCCGAATAATTAAAATAACTACTCACATAACCATTCAAGAATAACTCCAAGCGATTATCTGTCTGATAACCATTATCCGCCTTCTCCACCACTTTCACAGTTGGCTTATTTGGCACTACTTGCCGTGTAAAAGTAACTATCACTGTTCCAGCTGCTAAACCAACCAACGCTAAAGTTCCACCCAAAAATAACAAATTAGCTGTTCTTTGATTAACTTTTTTAGGCAATTTCATCTTAATTTTTTGCTTCTGATTGATTTTCTTCAAAAACCTTTTTTCTTTTTTCTCTTCTGCCATTTCTCTCCTTTTGCAACAATATTTTTCCGTCACAACGGAAATTTTATGTTTTTTCCAATCTAGTGGAAATATTCCTCATCTACATAAAATCCTTTCGGTGTGTTTAGCACCACCCCCTTTTCAATATAGCTATTTACAGCTGTTATCCAGCTACCTGCTTTATAAAAGAAATGAATAACAGAGCTAAATTCTGCATGTTCTAGCAATTTCACCATCAATTCTGCTTCATCTTTTGTCAAAAAACGATAAGTCCTTGTAGCAATATCAACAAGTGATTTTCCTTGTTTTAGCAAGTAAGACACAACAAACTCATCTCCCCCATACAAATCAACAATAATCTTCTTCAAAAGATAAGCTTTCCCTAAAGTAAAAATGGTGTCTACTTCCCAGTCAGGAAAACCGCAAACAAAAAAGGACTCTTCATCTAGTCCCCTTTCATTCATTCTTTCCTGCACCTGTTCTTTTGTGAATTTCATCAAGTCCAATTCACACAGAAAGCGTGATTGGCCATTTTCATGCACTCGAATGTTCGCAAGCATACATACCTCAATATTCCTCTGCTTGTCTATTTAGCTGTTCCAAGTCCTCAACAGTGAAGGAACCTGTTCCCATATAAGCAGAACCTTCCGACTCTACAATCTCAATCTGTTCATCATACGAACCAGACAAACCGATTTTTGTAAGTTCACCAAAATAAAAAGGCAAGCTAAACCATGCCTGCCTACCGTTCTGCGGATTCCTGATTAAAACCCTTGACTTACTCACTTTACCAAACCTCACTCTCTAAATTGTAATAAAAAAACACTCATCAAAACGATAAGTGCATACCTTACTAATTATCATATTCTGATAACTCACCTTGAATTCTTTTTAAAACCCTTTGAATTTCTTCTGATTCCTTATAATCTTCAAAAGCTGACAATTTACTTGAAAACTTGCTAATCGTACTTTTCAATTTAGCTAAATCCTGAGCCTGAAGTTGCATCAACTCTTTATTCTCAACTTTCAAAGCAGCAATTTCTTTATTAAGCTGAGCATTTTGTAACACAACCTCCCTCATCATATTCATAATTTCCAAAATTTCCTTAGCACGACTGATATTTTCTTTGATTTTCTTAATATCCACGTTGCCTCCTTTAAAGGCATTAGCAATGGTATTCTTGCTCTCATAGATATTATAACACTGGGTCAAATTACATTGATGATCCAGGTCAATCAACAGGACATTGTGCCCTTTCTTAGCCAACTACTCCCCATAATTAAAAGTTAGAGAACTATAGTATCAGTTTCACAACATCCTACAATTTCAAAGGTTATTTCTTCTGATGACAAAAAATATTTTTCCAAGAGTAACTCTATAATTTTATCCAATAAATCAGCATGTACTTCGTTTAGATACTTCCAAAAATAATCCCCAGTATCTCGTTTTCCTATCCAACCCCAAAAACGTATCTTTTGTTCTTTAAATAATACCTCTATAGCTATTGTCCTTGTTTGAGAAAACTCATAAATATATCTGTTTTCATTGCCTTCCTGTAGACTTCCTTCAAAATAAATAATATCAAGCAATTTTAGACAATCTTCTAAATTACCGTTTTTTGCAACATCTTTAATAATATTATTGTATTCGTAATAGTCAAAAATATTCATTATATCCCTCATTGTATGGACTCGAACCTACGACTACTCGGTTATGAGCCGAGTGCTCTACCAATTGAGCTAATTGATTTTTTAGTTTTACCAAGGCTTCGCAAATCAAGCCTTGTCTTTCGACATCCTTGTATTATCACTAAAACTTTGGTTTGTCAGTAGTTTTTTTGTGATTTTGGTGAATTTTAGCGACATCAAATTAAAAGACGATTCCTATTTCGGAACTCGCCTTTTTTAATATTGTCGAAATACTACATATTGCGGTTAGTGTAAACAGGTATATAGTTCCCAAAAGTTAAAGTATTTTTTCTAACACCGCCTTTAATAGCCGCAAAAGTAATAATTTTCAGGTTAAATACTAATGACGTTTGATGAACCGCAAAACGGACAAATTTCATTGCTTTCAAATTTATCCCAAGGGTCAAGTCCATCGAATATCCTTGGATTTTCCTTTTCAGCATTTACTATATCTTGTTTTGTGTAGCCTTCCCATTGACTCCCAATCAAATCCTCAGGCTCAATCCATCCTCTCAATGAGAAAGTAGCTCCACAATCCCGACATTCCACTTGTAACATTGCCATTTATTTTCTCATTTCTATCTTATCACATTTTTATAACAGTCACCATTTTTTATCAACTACTCATCATCCATTAGATCCAAAAAACCTAACTCACGATAGATATAGTCTCTTTCAAACCAAAGAAAATCGTTGATTTGTGTATCGCTTGGTACACTGTTATCAAACACCATTTCTAGTAATTCAGTCAAACGATCTTCAGCGCCTCTTTCCACCACTTCATCTAACGTTTGTTTACCACCTGACCAAGCAGGGAAAGCACTAACACTACTTAATTCTACCTTATATTCCATATCTTTTTTTTACATACCTCTACTGAAACACATGCCACTCCCCAGCAGCATACCCCAAAAATACATAAGAGTCACTAATACGCTCCTCAATTTCCTCTCTATGTTTCTCAATATACTCATCAAGCCGTTCTTCTTGAAGCAACTCTTCAAATTCCTCAGTAGACAACATATTGATTGTATCTGTGAGCAATTCTCGATTATCATACGAAACATAAGAATTAACCCACATGTTATCAGGATTCCCCGAACCATACTGTTCAATTTCCTGACCATCAAAATATTCATCAATCGCATTTTGAATAGATTCTGGTAAATCTAAAAAATGCTTTCCATACATGTAATCCTCACAGATCTCAATGTAAGTGTTATAAATAACCTTTATTGACATTACTTGACTCCTTTTTTAAAAAAGAAAAAGGGATTCGAACCCTTTTTCTCTACCACTAATTTGCAAGCTCAGAGAACCTGCTACCACGTTTCCGCAAAATACCTTGGAATTTTCGCATTTCTCCATTCGCCCACCAGTATTTCTTCAATTCTTCCTGCATCTCCAAAATACCAGTTTCAGAAAGTTCCCGCCCTGTAAAATCATTTAGCTGATCGTCTTTCAACAAGGTGTTCAATTTATTTGCAATATCAAACGCTTCTTCAAATTTGTTTGATTTCAAAAGCTCACCAAATTCTTGAGAAGTACCTTTAATTTTCTTAACCAATTCTTTTTTATTTTCAGCCATTTTTATTTCTCCATTTTCTTTTTGATTATTTATTTTCGTAGTTCATTAACATTTAATGACTAGTCGGCGACCTAACCGATTTCATATCCTACCTCATTTATACTTTCTTAGCCGCTTTAGCAAATTATTTTTATAAATCATCAAATACAAAAGAGCTACCTTTTCCTCATCTGAAGCAAGCAACAATTCCTGTTTCAATGACTCACGCTTCTTTTCTGCAAGCTCTTTTAACATTCGTGTATATCCTGCCAACGCTTGATTATAGGCTACCCTTGCATTCTTATCATTACGATAAGCAAAAGAATTCATCTTACTTTGTAACACTTTCAAATTTAAACGTTGTTCTCTAAAACACTCATTTTGAATTTCTGGATCATAGAAAATTGAATCAGGCAACCTTAAAACTACATCCTCAACAACATAGTCAAGTTTATCAATATGCTCGACTAAGTATTTTTCAATTGCTGCAGCTTTCATTTACACCTCATGTGCTAAAAGCTCTTCTTTGCTCTTGCTTTGAGACTGTCGCTTCAAAGTTTCCAAAATTTTCCTTTCCTTATCAGTGATCTCACCTGAATCCAAGATAATCTGAATATAATTCGTATTCATAAGCTTGTCATACTCACTAACCATGAGCCAACTGTTAGAGACTGCATAAGTCAGCCAACTAATTGTCCGACCTATGCTATAAGGTTCGGGTTGAACTGATAATTTCATTGGCTCTACACCACCAAAAAGCCTCTGCCATTTTCTGTCAGGAAGAAATGCACCATAAGAATTTCTCTCACCATAAACTTGAATTTCACTATTGATAATCCCTTTCGCAATTTCTGCCAGATCAACACCGTAACCATATTCTTCAACTGCCTTATGTGCTTTTTCTTGAGCAAAGCGCAATTCATACCGATTCCAAATTCCAAAAACTTCCAACGCTTCAATCAGACTCATCTTTTCTTTCTTCGCTATTTCATAACGCTTCTCATAAAAGTTAAAGTAGAGATTAGATTGTCTAGAACCGAAATATAAAGAAATACCTTGCCTGTATTCCTCTTTTTCAAGTTCATTCTGAAAACCAAGACCGCCACCACCAATATGGCTCCAAGACTTCAGCTTGTCAAAAATAACCTCATTATGATAGACTTTCGTAATCATTTCTGATAACAAAAAATATTCCGACTCATTTTCTTGCCCCTGGTACATTTCGTCCATTGCAACATCAAGTCTTGTCACCTTCATATCTTTTCGATCAAAAATCATTTTAGATAAAAGGTCATGCCAACTCTTGTTATGATTCTCTAAAATCAACTCCATTTGTCGGCAGCCTTGGCCAGACATCTGAACTGTAATTTGATAATTTCCTGTAAGATTCTTATCTACATAATCAAATATCCAAATATCACCTCTTCGCCACAAGTGATTGTAAGCCATCAACTTTGTATCCTCAGACACAAATTCTTTCAAATCGCACAAGAGATAGGTTTCAGTGAAATACGCTAAGTCACGTACTTCTTTGAATGTAATTCTCAGGTAGTCAATCATGACCCTTAACGCATCTTTTTTAGCCGATACATAGCCCAAAGCATTTTTTATTTCCCGAAAACGTGTTGAGGTCAGCCCTCTTTGATTAGACTCATAAGCTCTCAAACTTCTTACATTGATATTAACAAGCTCTGCAAATTGTTTTTGAGTCAAATTTGTTGTTTTTCGTAAGTCTTTTAAGTGTTTTCCATCAATAATTCTGTCTTTTGCCATTTTTTCTCCATTTTGTGACACGCTTTTTTTGCGAAAATGACACACTTTTCAAATCTCGCAATCCCTTGAGCTACCTAGCGTTAGGCAAGGTCTTCATGCTCGTTTTTCGTTTTTCTACCCCCCTATTAGGTTTTGGGGGTTGTTTGTTAAGACAACCCTTCCTGAGCATAGATGGTCGGTGCAATCGGGATATACGGTCTGGGCTACGCCCAGCCCTATCCCTGCACCTATCCATACTCAGGAAGAGCTGCCTTACAATAGCTCTTCCACCACTAGCCAAAATAATTAGCCAATAGTTCCTTCCAAGTCTCTGTTCCAGACTCTTTCTTCTCAAATAACCGTTCTATTAGCTGCACCTGATCCTGAGAAAAAAGTATTTCTCCATCCTCACGACTAAAAGAGGAATATTTTCCATCTTCCAAGAGTGCAACCAACTTCACAACCTGAGATAAACTCTTACCTAAGTCTTTAGATAATTGTTTAGCGCCAATTTTATCTTCTTCCATCAGCATTTCTTCCATTTCTTCAAATTCAGAGTCTTTCACATTTTCTGGCAACTCTACCTCTGGTAAGTCTACAGAAACAGACTCAGCAAATTGCAACAAATCTTCATCATGAATAATATCAGCTGAAACCTGATTATTCTCCGTTGGATCAAACTGGTTTTCATGACGTGAAATCCTAGAAAACTCATCATGAAATGAAAATTTCTTCGGCAACAAAGGTGAGTAAAACTCTCTAGCTACTTCGCCAAATACAGCTGCATAACCACGACCATAAATTCTTCTTCCTCCAAGGTATTTTAAATACTTGAATTCCTTGTTGCGGTTCTCAGAACCAAAAAGAATATCATATCCCATTTCATCCAATCGACCCACAGAAATTCTAAAGTTGATATTAGATTGCAATTTGCTACCTAAATCTTCCCTAGATGGTTTTTGCATAGCAAGAATACCGAAACATCCAGCTTGCCGACCTAAAAGCAGGAACTGACCAATAGCATTATCAACCCTTTCTCTATCTTTATAGGACAACATAGCCATCAAAGCGTTATACTCATCACAAACGAAGAAATAAGGCTCTAAACCATATTCATGAAACTTTTTCATATCCTTATGGCCAAGCCGCTTCATTTCTGAACGCATAAAATCATATCTAGCCATCATAATAACAACTGCTTTTTCAAAATGAGAAACAATATCAGCAATCTCAAAAACAACCCGTCCTTTAAAAGCTTCAATATCACTCATAGTGACAAAATCAGCCCGCTTGGGATCACATATATCCGCAACACCAACTTTAGACAAAGCTAATATTAAAGAACGTAAAAGAACTGTTTTACCACCACCAGTACCACCAGCAACAAGCAAATGCGGATCACTAATAAAGTCCCAATAAAAGCCCTTCATCAGCTCCACACCTTTATCTTTGTCCCAGTGTACTTCAGGTATCGTGATCCTATTCAAATAAGCAGAATAAGCTAACCTATACACCTTATATTTCGGTTCATCCAAAGTCTCCATAAAATCCATAAAGAAAGTGTCTTCTAAAGCTCCACCAATCTTCTTGAATTTATCCTGAAATTTGTTACCAGCCATCTTAAAATGAACTGCTAGATCATATTTTCCCTGTTGAAGATAAATTATCGGAAATTTAATAGCATGACCTTGATTATTAGATTTTTTCTTCTCGTAAACATATTTATTTTCATAAAGAAAAAACGATAGTTTGCCTAACCGCTCTAATCTTTTAAAAAAAGGTGTTGTCTCCTGAAGAAACCAAGTCAGATATACAGACAATATAAATGATAAAACCAACAAAAAAAGCGTTAAACCAATCTGTGACCAATCCAACGCTTGATAATCTTCAATGTGCAAATACACATAAAAGGCTAATGCACCTAACAATGGAAATAACAAAAATCCAAAGATAATAAAATTCATATACCGCATATAAGGACGAACCCTCACACCACGATACTGAGGAAGTAAACGTATAGACATTCTATACCTCCTTTAAAATATTATCCCTTGTGTTCTTCCTTACCTTTGTTTTCAGGTTGCTTTTGTACATTCACGTGCTGTGCAATGTTTGCACGCTTAATACCATCCGCAAAAATTTTGTAAGTACCACCTGCAACATTGCTCCAGGTAATTACGATACCTTCCAGCTCAACCGCATCACCAAGTTTCAAATTCAGATCTTCAATACCATGCCGTGGCATATTAACGATTGACACAAAAATAGGTGCTTTCTGAGCATCAGAAAACACAGTCACATCGTTCCACTTTACTTCACCAGTTGACATTTGAGGATATACCCCAAAACGATCAGGCTGCTTCGTAGTGTCGTCTTCAGTAAAGAATACAGGTTCTTCCAATCGACGCCAAGACAGACTTCCCAAAATAGCCTTTTCATCCAATCCATCGGAGAACGTACGATACTCCTTATCAGCGATCTTAATTTTTTCACCAAATTCTAATCCAATTTTAGCCATACATAAAATCCTTTCTTTCTACTTCAAAACTGTTAAGCCTTTAGCCCATACATTTTTGGCTGGCTCAACATTACGACCATTTACACCATAATCCACATACAATAGCGGATCTTCAACCTTAACCATTGCTCCTTGCGGAATAACGGCTGCAGATGCCGTTGTAATTACGTGAAAAACTCCATGTTTTTCATTGAATAGATGATGTCTTGTATAAGACCCCTTTTGACCATCCATGTGAGTTGGCCCAGCTTCAAAACCATCATAAATTGCTTCTCCAATAAATTCTGGTTTTAGTTTCAATGTTTCTTGTTTCATTTTACAAATACCTCTTCTATTTTTTTCTAAATCTTTTTATAAAACTATTGCAAATAAAAAGAAGGCGAACGTGCCCTCCATTTTCTTATATTCAAATTTCAACCCTTTCACCATGTTAAATAAAAAGACCATCAAACAATTTTGATGGTCTAATAAATGACTATTGTGCTTCTTTACGCAAACTTGCCAATCCTAAAATAGCAAGCATTGAAAATCCAATTAAAGCAAATTGAGAAACAGCTTCACCAGTTGAAGGAAGTGCTTTGCCTTTTTCAACCTCATGCACTGCAGGTGCCAAATAAGAAGCTATAGCAGCACCCTTATAAGTCAATTCCTTGTTACCTTTAATCGCTGATAAAACAACTTGATCAGATTCTTTCTGAACATTACCAGACAAAGTTTCAACGACTTGATTTGCCTTAGAAACTACAAAACTTTGTTTAGATTCACCTTGGATGAATACCTTTTCGCTTGAATTATTACTCTTACGTTCAGCTTCTTCTCTAGCTCGCTTCTCTGCCTCTGCTTGAATTTGAGCTTGACGCTGTGCTTCCAGATATTCACGATAAGACTTCACAAGTTCTTTGTGAGCCGAAGATAAAACTTCAAAATTAGCTTTTGCAGCATCTAATTTAACCTGAGCAGCTTCTAAAGCATCCTTCTTCTCTTTCAAATTAGAATTAGCAAGTGAAAGATTAGATTCAGCTTCTTTCAATACAGAAGGAGCATTCTTCAAATCTTTTAGACGAGCTTCAGCATCTACAACAGATTGACTCAATCCCTCTACAGAACCTTGAAGAACTTCCAATTCATTTACAAGTTTCTCATAAGCAAGCTTCTTAGAATCAAAATCATTACGCTCTGCACTCAATTTAGCTTCAGCACTTTGTTTTTCAGCTTTTTTCGCTTCTAACTTCGCTTGAGCAACTCTTAACTCTTCCCTCTTAGACTGAATATCTGCATTCAAACGTGAAACAGCAACCTGGGCAAGAGCATTCTCAACTTCAGCTTCAGTTAATGAAGCCTTTGCTTTATTCAATGTTTCTTGAGCAGCTTGTCCTTTCAACTCTACAGACTCTAAAGCTTTTCGTTTATTCACTGCCTCATTATAAGCTTTCAATGCTTTATTATAATCTGCCTTAACTTGATTTAATTCATTCTGACCCGCTTCATAAGCTGCTTTAGATTGATTATAAGCCTTTTCAGCTTTATCTTTTTCTGCTAAAAGTGCGCTACTATCATAATGATTCTCAATAACTGTACGATCAAAATTATTTTTCGTCGCCACATCTAAATAATCAGAATCAACTTTAAGGAAATGCAAACCATTCCAAGAGCCTTCTCCACCTTTCGGACTAGAAGCATCAATACCTATATAGTCATGTTTGCCAGCAGAAATGCTATGAGCTGAATCAGCAATACTTGAAGCATGATCCCACTCATATTCTGAAAACATAAACTGAAGCATAGACTCATAAACAGCAGCCTTCAATTGCGCTAAAGTCATCTTATCAGAATATGCACTACTTCCAGCCCAATTCTCATAATACTGCCAACCTTGCGCTTCACGAGTAGGATTAGTAGTCGGCAAACCATAATAAGCTGCAGCTTCATTTACTGCTTTTGCATCATGACCTACAGCACCACGTCTACGTGCCTCATCTAAATTCCACTTATGCGCAACATATCCATCTGTTACTCTATCAGCAAAATCAATAGAAGATGGACTAACTACAGAAGAACTAGATCCAACTTGCTTACGAACTTGATTAACCAAGTCAGAACCGAATAAAGACAATTCTTTAATCACTTCAGTCGGCAACTCGTTAATATCGTAGGCTACAGTATTATCGTCATTAGGATTAACTTTATACTGATGCAACTTCTCTAATTTTGCACTCTCAGCTTTCAAAATAGGTGCAAGTTGCTCTTTCTCTGCTCGAGAGCTAACAGCATACTTCTTCAAAGCTTCAACATAAGTAGCAGTTAATTGAATAGTGTTAAGCGAATCTACATTTGACTTCGCTAATTCATACGCAGCTTTTGTTTGCTTATGCTTAGACTCCAAAACATCATTCTTATTTACAGCAACATCATAAGAACTCTTGGCTTCATCTTTCTTCTTCGATTTAGCATCTTCTTCTTGATTAGCAGCCATAAAATCATTCATGTGCTTTTTATCAAACTCTTGTGCTTCTTTCAAAGCATATTCAGCTGTTTTTACTGCTTGCTTACTTTTCTCAAGTTTTGCTGAAGCATCATCCGCTGCCTTAAAGATTTCAGCTGAATTCGTCCCATCCAAAAGTGCTTGTTTTTCAGAAACAACCTTCTCTGCTGAAGCAACTTCCTTACCTTTTTCAGATACTACAGCTGCTGCTTTATCAACTTTCTCACTCTGCTTATCCAATTCTTCTAAAGCCTTAACTCTAGCATCTTTAGCTTCAGCAACAGATTTTTTCGCTTCCTCAAGCTTATTCTGTTTTAAAGCAATATCTTCTTCAGCTTTTTTTATAGTGTCAGAATTAGCATTTTTCACTAACTCTTCAGCATCTTTCACAGCCTTAGAATCTTTTTCTACTTGACTTTCAGCCGCCTTCACATCTGCAGCAGCATTAGAAACAGACTCTTCTTGAGCTTTAACCTCTGCTTCTGCCTTGGAAACCTTAGCTTCTGAAACTGCAATATCAGCTTCAGTAACAGTTTGATTAACTTTCTCAACTGCATCTACAGAACCAGCTGGACTACTAACTGTTCCTACTCCTTCAGCTTTTACTTGACTACCCAAGCCAAAAGCACCTGCTACAATCGCACCAGTCAATAAAACTTTGTCAACTTTTTTCATCTTTAGAACTCCTTTTTATTTAATAAACGAAAATGTTTCCGTTTACTATCTTTTCCATTTTATATCAATTTATTTGCTTTTTCAAATAATTTAACTATTATATTATGTGACAATTACTCCTTTCTGATACCAATACTCCTTAAATCTTTCTCTAGCCCCTGTGTTAAAACCATACAGACTAAAAGAAAAACCAATGGAATTTCTCTTTTTATAATAAGCTAACAATTCTTCTTTATATAAAGAAATAAACTCAAATAACGATTTTTTATCACTTTCTGTCAAGGCAAAGGGATAAACTGGATAATAACATTCTTCCTTCAAATCAAGGACTGCTATAGAATATACATAAGACGGTATTTTAACACCAGTCTCATACCTTTCCTTTTTTATTATCTTCAAAGTACCAATAACAGACTCCTTTCCTAAAATTCCCAACACTAATCTTCAATCACAATGCTTTCTTCATATCTCGAAATTCGACTTGAAACCACCAGCATTGAATACAAAAAAACGAGCCATAAAAGACTCAACATCAAAAAAATATATACAAGAATCATCTATCTATTTCTACGAATAACTGCGTATCAATACCTTTCCCCAGGAACGCTTTTTAGACAAGATGAAACGGTAAATCGTTATACTCACACGACCATCAGCAATCAAAAAAGCACCTTCCCTGAAATTATTTCGAATCGTCAATAATAGAGGTTCTGGTAAACTTAAATAATAACAACGACTCTTATTCTTGAGTGTTTCTACAATCATCAAATATTCTTCTTCAAAATAAAGAGTCACATATTTACCTTTTTTCAAGCTCTTCAGACACTTATATAATAGACACTTATTAAAAACATTCTTTAAATCCATCACAACTTCTCCAAAAAGCCTTCAAGTAACTCTCGAACTTCTTCTTTAGTCACATATTTTTTATTCTCATTTTCAAAAACATGGACTACTTCACTTTCTGACTGATGATCAATAATCTGCTTTACTAAACCATAAGCAAACTTCTTATCATAACCCATACTCATGATCTCTGAAAAATCAAGCACCTGGTCACGATCAACATAATTCTTCTCTTGTGAAATATCCATCCCAACAAGATGATCTAAAGTACAATTGAAATACCTAGCTAAAGATTTCATTTTATCTAAATCAGGTACTCTTTCCCCAGACTCATATCTTTGATAAGCTCGAACTTGGATTTCTAAATAATTAGCAACTTGTTCTTTCGTCTTATTCCGATCCTCACGAATACCTTTTAAGCGATTCCCCAGAGTATTTTCCATATGTAATTTCCTTTCAATACAAACAAAAAGACGGTTTGGGAGCCAACCGCCTTAGAACACATACCATCTACAACTCTGACTTATCAGCTTATAAGAAACTACTTACTCTAAATAATCTCTTACAAACTAATAAGCCAGCCATCAATTTTACAGCACAAAAGCCATTATGTATCATCAATAAACTAGCTATTAGTTTATATAATGTTTGTATGCTCGTATCTTCGCACACTAGCTTTCATAATGCTTCACAGCATGACTACTCACTTCGATTACTCAATGATACAAATATCACCTTTCACCATCAGCAAAATACAATATAGTTATTGCATCTTACACCCCGCCCAATCAACTTGCGCCCTTATCTCTCTCTAAGGATAACAAGCATCATCTTCGACTCACCAAGCCAGCAGTTCTAGTCTCTTCGCTCTACACAGGTCACTAGCTAAACCCTAATGCTACGCATGTAAACTTAACGAGTTTTAAGGAGAAATTCACCAAAAACAACCAAAAAAGAAAAACTGCTCATGGATAAAGCAAATAAAAATGTTTTTTGAAAAAAGTTGTACTGTAGTCATTTTTACATAAAATCTGCTTAAAACTCGTTAAATTTACATACCTCTGAATCACCTTGCCATCCATACACACACTCAACATCATCTAATTTTTATACAGAGACAAAACTCATTTTGACAAAAATTATAGTTTAATGTATAATAAAATTGCTACGTTTTAATGGTGTGTTTGTAGTCTGGACTTCAGATTTCAGACGCACTTTTTATTTAATTATCAAAGAACTAACTCTTTTAAAAAGATTAAGTAAAATGAGATAATTCCAATTCTTTATTCAAGAACCGATAAAGAACTTATTTTGTTATAATCTTTTTTGTTATATCCCATTGGGATATTTATATTATATCTCAATGGGATACTTCTGTCAATACTTTTTTGAAAAAAGTTTTATATTTTTTGAAAGGTCACTATTATGTTTACCAAACGCCTCAAAAAACTTCGAAAAGAAGCGGGCTTAACACAAAAAGAGATTGCACAACAAATGCAAGTTGCACAAAATTCATATTCAAATTGGGAAAAGGGAATACGAAAACCAATCCGACCAACTATAGACAAATTAGCAGAAGTGTTAAATACATCTACTGCTTATTTACTAGGAGAAACTGATATAAAAAATCCAGAAGATCAACTATCAAATGTAGAACTTCTATTCCGCAAAACTTCAAAAAATATGACTCCTGAACAAAAAGAGACCTTTCAAAAAGAACTCTTAGAATTTATGGAAATTAGAAGAAAAGCCTTTGAGGAAGACAACAAGTGACAGAAACTTATTTCAAAGTTTGGGAAATCGCAAGAAAAGAACTCTATTCATTTATTAAGTTATATAATATTTCCAAAATCAATTATACTTTTGAAAATTATTTCAATCACATTATAAAAAAGCATAAAATCAAATTGCTGCCTCATCACTTTTCAGACGAGGCTATTTTAGGCTTAACCCTAATTGATAATCTAGGGATCTCTTTTTCTTACGAAGCTTCTAGTATTCCAACCAGACAAAATTTTACAAAATGCCACGAACTAGGACATTTAATTTTACGACATTCTGGAACTGTATTCGCAGAAAATACACAGAATAATGACCAACAGGAGAAAGAAGCTAATTATTTTTCATCCTTCATTCTCATGCCAGATATTGTATTGCTCACCAAAATCTTCTATCAGAAAAAAACTTTCCAAGAAACAAAACTTGAACTAAAAGTCTCTACACAAGCCTTTGAATTGCGCTTAAACGAACTATTAATCCATCAAGGCGGTATTCCATCAAACAATGCTCAAAAGCTCGTTAAAAGCTACATTACAGGCTCTAACAAGCCTATTATAAAAATTTTCGCTTCTCTCAAAGATAAAATTATATCAGAATACGAAAATGTCTATATCGACGATATAGATAGACTTAAAATACTTATCAATACAAAAGGTTTTCTTACACAATTAGATATTCCTTCCCTCTCTGATCTCGAATTTCAAAAAACAATACAGGCTCTGCAAAATATCGAAGTCAAAACCTACTACAATCAAGGCTTTGCCGTATTCTACTCCTGGAACACGGACTTCTTTTCAGAAGATGAAAGTTTGAGAAAAGCAAAACTCATCCATTACGACCTAACACAAAAGAGGACTAGCAATTAGCCCTCTTTTCTACCTTTCCTGAATTGTCTTTTCTAAATTATCTATCCTAATTCGTAACCTAAAAATCGCACTCCTTAATTCATCATTTGAATTGTGCCTATTCAAACTCTCTGCAATACGTTTTATATCAAATATCATTTCTTCTTTCATAATCTTAGTTTACCATTTCCCCATTAGAAATATAACTAAAAATCCTGAAATGTTATTTTTTATCCCTGAAATGTCAAAAAAGGCTAAATATTAGCCTTCTTACTTTTCAAGCACCTCTTTAGCCTTTTTCGCAATTTCTTTTTCTTTTGTAGTTCCAGCTTTTACATAAGTATTACCATCATAAGACAATACATCATCTTTTAATTCATATTCAAATATATCATCCCCAACCAAAGTATGATTTTCTTGTTTAATCGTAAATGTTTTACGAGGTGTACTTTGTATAAGTTTATCTTCACTAATTTTGACAGGATATAATTTAGATAAAATAACATTATCTTTTTCCCCATAAAACTCATAATAAGTTCCATCCATACTTTGTTTAGAAGAGCAAGCAACTAAAAAAATTGCTGAGGCAAATAGTGTAACTAACAAATACAATGTTTTTTTCATACAATCACCTTTTCTTCAACATTCATCCTTTAAAACAAATCCGAATGAGTACCTACCCTGTCAAAAACAACGTGTGTACCCTTCTCCAAATAATAATAAATCATCAACAAATCCGAGTTACGACCGCCTATATGAATTTCCCATAATTTCGGAATCCTCTTCTTAGGCTCTAAAACATGCCTCTTATACTCATATCCTAATTCTTCATTATTAATAATTTTCCTAACCGCTACCTTAATCGGAGTTATATCTATGCCCCGTTTAATAATTCTAGCTAAATCTTTCTCATAACGATTAGTAAACTCATACGTCAGCATGTTCATCTACCATCCTTGAAAAGAATTCCTCAACACTTTCCGAACTAGGATCAATCCCTTTCTCTTGATACTTTTTCATATAATCTTGATACGCCTCTTGCGTTTCTTGATTGTACTCTATTATATCACGAGTTCTAATATAATCTCCTGAATTAAGCTCTAAACTAAAATCACTATCTAATTTTATATCAAATGGAATACTTCTAGTTAAGACACTCTGTGTCAAAAACATTTTTATAGCCGTTGTCATATCTAAACCTAATTCTCTATATAACTTCGTGGCTTCTTCCTTCAATTTTTCATCTACATGAACAGCAATTGTTGACATAAAATCACCTACTTTTCTATTACCTTTCCTGTCACACTACCCAATCGTAAGCCTGCAGGTATTTTTCTGTTTTATCACTTGCTTCACTTATCCCTTGAGCTAATTTATACTTCATATCCATTCCTAACAACATTTCTGCAGGAATCCCTGTAACCCTCTGGACTCTAAGCGCTAAATCAGCATTCAAAAATTTTTTCCGATTCAACAAATCAGAAACATGCTTCTGAGACACCCCTAGTCTATCCGCAAAATCCTGTTGCGGAATTTTATAATATTCTAACAGTTCTAATAGTGTATCTGCAGCTGATGTTGTAACCGCAAAATGAACTTTATTATTCCTATTCAACATCATCGTACCTCCTCAATGATAATCTTCTATCGCAATAATGGAAATTGCTACTATCTCTTCTTTATCTACTGTCTGCTCATCATTTTCATCATAACCATAAAAAGTGATTCGCCAATTTGCACCAATATCTACAGCAAATTGCGATTCTCTACTGCCATTTAACTGATGCAGACGTGTAGGTGGTAAATAAGATAAATCCGATAATGTCCTAGCTGTTTCAAACTCCAAAAGTCTTTGCTTTATTTTAGGCAATCTATCTTTTCCAAACTCTTTTAGAATTTTTCGATCATCAGCCAATATTTTCATTAGCTTTTGGCTCTCTGCAAATATTTCCATAAACCAATTATACCAAATAGGTATTATAATGTCTATTATATTTCATATTATAATTTATAATATAATGTAACTCCCATTGAAATATTCATCTCCTGAATGCTCCTAAGGGCTCCGCAGCCAAAAAATCGTTCGGTTAAAGGACTTATTACCTATATGCACGATCGAATCAATTTCTTTCTAAGTTATTTTACCATCCCCAATAGATAATCAGTAGCAACGTCTAATATATGTGCTAATTTAACAACGTTTTCAAGGCTAGGTTCTCTGTTACCTTTTTCCCAGTTTGTATATGTGACACGATTGACACTAAGTTCATCTGCTATTTGTTGCTGTGTTAGCCCTCGTTTTTTTCTAAGCTCAGCTAGTCTATCTGAAAATACACTCATTTTACCTCTCCAAAAATATTTACATAATAAAAGAGACTAAATCCTTAATCTCCTTTATTTTATAAATTTCTCTATGATTTTAGAATAAATTACCAACCTAGAATTTTATGTCTCTGCCCCACATTTGCCCCATTTTAAAAATAAACTATATTTTTTCTCAAAAAGGTCAAATCTTTTCCTGCTTAAATTATCAATAAAAACCACCTTTTTTATTTTAAAACCAATCTCATTGTTTCATGCAGGGGGCATAGAAAGTATGACTTAAAAGCCTTGATTTACAAGGCTTTTTGCTTGTCTATAACTGATTCGCCCCATCATTTGCCCCACATTTTTTTATGAGCAATCTTTCCAAACATCTCTGAT
>ERZ772973.241-NODE-241-length-31873-cov-69.1774_pt1 | contig 31873 bp, 22 predicted proteins | sample MGYA00580672_ERZ772973 | MGnify/ENA primary metagenome ERZ772973 (study PRJEB29015, sample SAMEA2737938) | human oral metagenome | biome: human oral; feature: human-associated habitat; material: dental | place: China | collected 2152 ...
CACGGCCGTGGCGGCCAGGGCGTCGACGACGACCCGGCCGCCCACCCGGGCCAGGGACGGGGCCTGCGCGGCGGAGTCCCAGTACACCTCCGCCCCGTCCACGGCGGCCAGCTCCCCGCCGGGATCGGCGCTCATCTCGCGCCGGGCGGCCACGCGCACCGAGTCGCCGCGGCGCACCACGGCGGTGACCGAGGCCAGGAAGCCGCGCGGATCCCAGGCGAACAGGCGCTCCGCCTCCGGCCCGCTCTCACGGGTGCGCCGCCCCTCGGCGTCATAGGCGTAAACAACCCGCCCACCCGGACCCGTCGACGAGGTCAGCCGTCCCGCCGCGTCGTAGGAGAAGACGGTGCGCTCCCCGCCCACCGCCTGCGCGACCAGGCGCCCGGCCTCATCCCACTCGTAGGAGCTGACCAGTCCCTCGGACGTGACCGCCCCGGTCAGCCGCCCCGCCGCGTCGTAGGAGAAGGCGGTGCGCACGCCGTCGGTCGTCTGCGCGATCACGCGGTCATCGGCGTCGCGCTCCAGGAGCGTGCTCTGGATGAAGCCGCGCCGGTCGACCCGGCAGGCCGCCACCGTCCCGCCCCGCCACGTCCAGGTCGCCTCCAGGTCCCGGCCGCGCACCGAGGTGATGCGGCCGATGGCGTCGCGCCCGATCTCCACCCGGCCCGTGGCCGGGTGGGTCAGGGCGGCCAGGCGGTTGTTGGCGTCGTACTCGTACCGGGTGACCGACCCGTCGGGGTGGCGCATCGAAGTGCGCCGTCCGCCCGCGTCGTACTCCCAGCGCATCCCGGTCCCGTCGCGCAGGCGGTGCAGCAGGGCGCCGCGGGAGTTCCACGCCATCTCCACCCGCGAGCCCCGACCGGTCAGGGTGACGCGGCGCCCCGCGAAGTCGCGCTCGACCTCGCACAGGAGGGCGCCGTCGGCCAGGGTGCGCACCACCCGCCCGGCCCCGTCGCGCTCCCAGGTCAGGGTCCGCCCCGAGGCCCCCACCCGGCCCACCACGCGCCCGGCCCCGTCGCGCTCCCAGGTGGTGGTGCCCCCCAGCGGGTCGGTCTCGGAGACGATGCGGCCCATGGCGTCGAAGGTGCGCCGCCGCACGGCGCCGGTCGGGTCCACGGCCTCGATCTGGCGGCCCGAGGAGTCGTAGACGAAGCGGGTGACGGCGCCGGTGGCGTCGATGGCCTCGGTCATCTGCCCGGCGGCGTCGTAGCGGAAGCGGCGCCGCCCGTTCCACGGGTCGCGCACGCAGACGATCCGCCCGCACCGGTCGTAGCCGAACCTCACCGTGCCGCGGCCCGGCTCGCGGCGCTCGACGATCCGCCCGGCGGCGTCGAACTTCGTGGACACCCGCTCCCCGGTGGGCCAGATCTCCCCCACCAGGCGCGAATCGGCGTCGTAGATCATCTCGTAGCGGTCCCCGCCGGTGGACACGGTGGCGGCCCACCGCCCGCACGCGTCGTACTCGTAGTGGTAGACCCCGCCGGTCGGCTGGGTCACCGACACCACGCGCCCGGCCTTGTCGCGCTCCCAGACGGTGGTGGCGCCGTCGGCGTCCACCGTCTCGACCAGACGCCCGCACGAGTCGTAGCGGCAGACGATCTCGGCCCCGTCCGCCCCGGCCACCGCCACCATCCGCCCCGCCCGGTCGTAGCGGGCCGACACGTCGTCCCCGCCGTCGACGACCCTCGTGGGCGCGCCCGACGCGTCGCGCTCGATCCGCTGCTCCGCGCCGGTGGGGTCGATGGCGCCCGACACCAGCCCGTCCCCGCCCCAGGTCAGGGTCCGCTCCGCGCCGGTGGGGTCGGTGAAGGACACCAGGCGGGACAGGGCGTCGTAGCCGAAGCGCCAGGCCGTCCCGTCGGGCAGCTCCACGCGGGCGAGATTGCCCAGATCGTCGTAGCCCTTGCGCACCGCCCGGCCCAGGGGGTCGACGGTCCGCTCCTCCTGCCCGTGCTCGCCGTGGTCGATCTCGGTGCGCGCCCCGTAGGGGTCGATCACGGCGCTCAGCCGCCCCGCCGCGGTGTGCTCGAACCTCCAGCGCGCCCCCGTCGGGTCCGTCCTGGTCGTCAGCAGCCCCGTGGACTCGTCGTAGTCGAAGACCGTCCGGTTGCCCAGCGGGGTGACGGCCGCGACCACGCGCCCCGCCCCGTCGCGCTCCAGGCGGGCCGTGTCCCCGGCGGCGTTGGTGGAGGAGACCAGATCGCCGTGCTCGTCGTAGCCGAACTCCACCCCCACGCCCGTGGGATCCGTGATGCGCCGCAGCAGGCCGCCCTCCCACACCAGGGACGTGACCCCGCCGGCCGGGTCCACCACGGCCGACGGCGTGCGCGCGTCCCCCTCATAGGCGTACCGGGTCACCGCCACCGGCTCGTCCCCGCCGTCGGCGCCGGGCCGCACCGTCACCGACACGAGGCGGTCCGACTCGTCCCACTCCCACTCCCGGCGCGCCCCGCCCGGCAGCCGGCGCACCACCAGACGGCCGCGCTCGTCGTAGGCGCTCACGGTCAGGGCCCCGTCGCGCTCGCGCACCGTGACCGGGTTGCCCCACCGGTCATAAGTCGTGGACTGGCGCCGCCCGTCGGCGTCGACCACGCCGATCAGGCGCCCGCGCCGGTCATGGATCCACGTATTGGACCGCGACCCGTCCTCATCACTGGTCTGCGTCACATTGCCGGCCAGGTAGGCGAAACGGGTCGTGCGCCCCAACGGGGAGCGCTGGGCCACCACCCGCCCCAGCTCGTCGTAGGCGTTGGACACCTCCACCACGCCGTCGGCGTCCACCACCCGCCCGATGCGCCCCCGCTCCTCCCACTCGTAGCGGCGCACCCGACCTGGCGCCGCCGCCTTCACCAGCCGCCCGGCCCCGTCATAGCGGTAGGACACCGCGCGCCCGTCATCGGCGACCAGGCCCGCCACCCGCGCGCCCGCCTCGTCCCAGCGCACCTGAACGGCGCGCCCCCACTCATGGGTCAGACGCTCCAGCCGCCCGGCCCCGTCATAGGAGAAGACGACGGCGGTGCCCGCCCCCGACGACGTCCGGCGCACCCGGCCCGCCGAATCCAGCACCCAGCGCATCCCCCACGAGGAGGTCACCGCGTACGCGCCCGCCCTCCCCGCGGCCCCGGCCGCGCCGACGGCGCCCGCGTCGTCGGGCCCGATGCGCTCCAGCCACAGGTTCTCGCCCGTGGCCCGGCCCCAGCCCGCCCCGACGCGGGGGAAGACGACCACGCGCCCGTCGGCCAGAGTCAGACGGGCGGCGTCGTCGGTGAAGACCAGGCCCGCCTCCGTCCACCACGACCAGCCCGGCCCGAAGGCGCCGACCGCCGGGTTGAGCGAGCTGTAGGCGCGCACGACCGTCAACGGCGCGGCGGGCCCCGTGAAGGGCAGGTCCTCCTCATTGACCAGGAAGCCGCCGCTGGCGGTGTTGACCGGGTCGTTGGAGTAGCCCGTGGTGGGCGGCGAGCCGTAGGCGATGGGCGGATCGATCCGGATGTCCGAGCGCTGGGCGGACACGCCGTCGGCCGCCAGGACCGCGTCGAGCGTCTCATTGGTCAGGATGACGATCTGCTCGCCGCCACCGCCGGCGTCCTCGAAGGCCTGGGCGACGGTGTCCGCCCACACCGCGTCCTGCTCATTGGCCGCCAGCCAGGACTCGTATCCGCTGATCACGCTGGAGGCGTCCAGGGTCGCCCACGAGCAGGAGGTCGCGTAGGACGAGCAGTGGCCGCGCAGCGTCCCCGGCGTCCCCGCCAGCAGCTCGTCGGCGCCGCGCGAGCCCGTGGCGAAGGCCCGCAGATTCTCCGGCCTGGCCGACGACGTCGTCCCGCCCGCGCCCGTGCCCTCCAGCGCGGTGCGCGCCGACGGCGCCGCGGCCGTCAGCGTCTTCGACGGACCCGTGGACTTCTCGTCGATCTCCTCGAAGGGAGGCTCCTCGCCCCCGAAACCGAACGCCTCCCCGAGATGGTCGAGGATACCGCGATTGGCCCGCCGCTCCGCCCACTGCCTGGCCTGGCGCCGCCGGTTGTTCTCCGCGCGCGCCGCCGTGTCCACCTCGGAGACCTTGTCCGCCACCAGGCGCAGATTGGTCACGATCTCATCGAGGTCGTCCAGTTGAGTGGTGCCGTTGGTCGAGAACAGCGTCGAGTAGTAGCCCCAGAAGTCCGTCAGGGCGTTCGACCGCAGCGTCGAACGGGTCCCGCGCTGCCCCTCCAGGGTCGAGGCCGCCGCCCTGAAAGCCGCCTGAAGATCGGACGAGACCGTGAAGTCGTACTTGACATCCGGCATGCCCTTGAGTCCGTCGAGGTTGGCATCCTCCAGGCGCATGCGACCACAACTCCTCGGCTCAGGGAAAGCAGTGCGGTCACCCTAACAACGCCCCGCCCCGCACACCACGATCCGAGACCAACACCACACGCCAGCCCCGGAGCGCCCACCGCCCCGGGCCCGGGCGGGAGGACCCTGGTCGACGACGCCGGAGGCGCCGGTGCCGGTGCACCGCCCCGGGGGCGGGCGGACCGTCCCGCCGTCGGCGAGGACAGCGCGGGACTCCTCGGCGGGAGCGTCGCGGGGGTGCCGTGGCTGTGGATCATCGTGGCCGGGGCGGCGGTCGTCCTCCCGCTCCCGCCTTCTTCGCGAACGCGCAGGTTCCCAGTCGAACGCGTACCTCCCAGCCGCGCGTTCGACTGGGAACCTGCGCGTTCGCGAAGCCGGGCGGGCCGGGCGCCTTGGGCGGTACGGATTCTCACCCCGCCCATGACGGCCCGCCCGCACTCACCGCCCCCGCTTTACGGCACCACGCCGCACGCCTTCCCACCACTCCACAACCGACTTCACCAGCCCCCTGCCGAAGATTTCTCGGGCGGTGATGATGTTGTCGGGGTCCATGGTGTCGAAGTAGTCGAGGTGGTCGGCCAGGCCGTGGAAGGAGTTGAGCGCCATCTGGAAGGCCACGGGCGAGGTGGAGTGCTCGGGCGGCAGGTGCTCGGCCTCCTCGGGCGTGGCGGGGCGCTGGCGGGTGGCCAGGAAGTCCTTGACGAAGACTCCCTGGGGCGTGTCCATCTTGTAGGCGGGCAGGAAGCGGGCCGCCTCGGAAGGACGATTGCCCACGACCTTCCAGCCCCCCGGCCTGAACAGTGCCTCCGTGGTCTGGCCCGCCAGGATGGGGCGGGATGCCAGCGCCCGGTCGACCAGACCAGACGCCTGCTCGGGCGTGGTGACCAGATCGAACACGACGATGTAGAACAGAAGGTCAAACCGCTCGAACGCGATGACCTGACCGAGGTGGACGCGCCCGTCATCCAGGGGGATCGTGAAGACATCCCCCTTCCGGGGCGGAGTGATCTTGTACTTCCTGCGCTGACGCTCCAACTTCCTCGTCGTGATCACTGCGGCTCCTTTCTCGCATCCCGATATCTCATTCTACCGTGCACGGGGATCGTGGAATGATTCTGCCGGGTCGGGCGGCGGATCATCCGCGTTGCTATGTGTTCCAGTGGGAGGCGGCGATGGGCGTGGCGGCCTTGTCGAAGGTGACAACGCCGGCCTCGATGCGAGCGACGTCGGGGTCGTCGTAGAGGGGCATGGGATCGTCCATGCCGGGCATGTCGAGCGCGTAGAAGGACATGGAGGCGGCTTCGAGGCCGATGTCGCCGCCCATGACCCCGATGAGGTCGAAGCGGCGGGATCCGTTGACGGGCATCGGCGCGGTGCCTCCGACGTAGTGCGCGCCGAGTTCGCCGGGGGCCAGCCCCATGGGGCGGGACCAGGTGAGGGCGCTGAGGCGGCGGGCGACCAGGAGGAAGGCGTTGCCGACGTCGAGCTGGAGGGATCCGCCGGCGTAGAACAGGAGGCCCGCGTACTCGCGGCGCACGTCGATGAGCACGTCCATGAGCTCGGACTCGTCGATGGCATCGGGCACCCGCAGCGGGTCCACGTCGGGCTCGATCGGGGAAAGGCCCGCGAGCCCGCCTACGGGCGCGTACATGAGCTCGCGCATCGTCAGTGTTCTCATAAGACTATTTCTCGTTGGCAAGACTGATTAATACCTCATCCCCTAGATTGGGAGACTCGGGTTGAGAATCGGTTCGGGTACGCGACTCCGGAGGAAGTTCACCAGCGCCTCCGGTGCGTCGTGGAATTTGAGACCCGGGTCGTATCCGTGCTCGACGACGTAGTGCAGGACGAGGTTCGGCGCTACCCACGGCCGGCCCTCGTCGTCGACGACCACAATGGAAGTATAACCCAGAGTCCACTTGCGCCCGTCGATGATGCAGGATACGGGGCGAGGGCATTCTCTGCTGATAGCGCACGGATAAATACTGCGTATCACCCATATGCGAGAGTTCTGCAGGGCGCGCTCCAGAATCAGAACATTCTGCGGATCCATCCGACCGACGGGAAACTCGTGATCCGGCGAGAGCCAGCCGAAGGTCCTCACCGCCTCCACCTCGAGCACGGGCGGTGCGGGTTTTCGCTTCCCCCACCAGAACCGTTTGGGCGGGGACGGATATCTTTCGGGCGGCACGATCAGAAGACGCCCGTCAGGGATGTATCTCATTATGATGCTCTTTTCTCATCGGTTAGAGTTACAAAAACCGACCTGTTGGTTACGGAGGATGAATGCAGGATATGAGGTAGTGAGCGTAAGATAGTCCAGGATAATGGATTTTGAACAAAAACCGCAACAGGAAGTTCGTCCTGCTGGGGATATTTCCCGAATGCGATAGGATGATGGCCGCTCCTCGTGGAGCATCATGAGTATAAAAAACAAACATTCTCATAAAGCCTAGAAGGAACAGGGTATCGTTATGGATGTGTACCACAGGATCGACCGATAATGAGTTCGACGAACTGCTTGCCTGGCTGCGTGATGCCGGGGGTATCCGCCAATCCTGGGCCTTTCGGGGCCGCGGGCGACTCTGATCTATCTGCGCCACAACATTGTGCAGGCGGCGATCGGAGAGCTTCCGGGCGCGTACTGGCCCGATCTCGCGGGTCATCAAAACCCTGACGGAGGCGATCGCCCGGTCGGTCCTGAAGGAGCTGCTGCTCACCGCGGAGGAGGTGCCCGGAAACTACGACTACATGCTGGACGGAACCCTCTTCCTCTGCTGGAGCCGGCGAAAACATCGCGAATTATGGTCGGACAAGCATAGGATGACAGGCATGAATGCCCACCTGGTTCTGCCCGTCGGCGGGTTCGTGTGGGTTTCCGACTCCTAATCCGGGGCCATGCACGATGTAGCCGCCCCAGGCGCCTCCGGACTGCTGGAGGGAATCGACCCTTCCGGGTAGATCGCCGACAAAGGGATACGTCGGCAGGGGATGATCACCCCGCACAAGAAGCCCCCAACGGCGAACTGAGCGAGGAGGCGAAGGAGGCCAACAGGATCCTCCAGATGGTCGAACGGACCATCGCCCATATCAAAGCCTGGAGAATCTTCTACACCGCTTATCGCCATCCCCTGCGCGCATTCGAGCAGACCATCACCGCCGCCCTCTCACTCTACGTCTTCAAAATTAACCTCGAATAACCTCCCTCGCGCTCCGTGCTCACTTTTTACACCATCATGCTGGCCCTGGCTCCTGAATCGACACTTGTGTGAGGTAAACTCTCAAATTAGTTTTCCGGAGGCATGATCCCGCGACAAGCAGCCCAGTCATACGCTCCGCACCCATAGGTATCCACCAACTCCGATAACCTCGTCGGCCCGGATACCGTGATAGGATTTCCCTTGATTTCAATGACCGGTTCCTCATATGGCGGCCACAGATTGTAGTCAGGGATGGTACTGCCCGGTCCGGCAATCTCATACGGTTGGGGCTGAGCGTTTCTGAACGGCCATCTCCTAAGTCCGGTCTCGATCGCGTTTCCGACAGGATCATCAATTTCTCCTCCATGTGGGCAATAGAAACGAATATAAGTCCCCCTCGGCACAACGAATGCCGCAACATCCCCCTCGTCAATATCTCCATGACCGGATAGAATTCTCGGGTCGGCCATAATATTGTGTCCGGTAACATTGGAGATGCCGCGCGCCAGCCCGTGTCCAATAGCGGAGATGCCCCCGCCCGTGAGCCCTCCTCCCAGGCCGCCGGCGAGAGTATTGCCGACGAATCCCTCCACGGTGTGGGGGCCCGGACCCGTCATGTAGGCGTATCCCGATGCCCCGGCCCCGCTAGCCGCTCCGGAAGACGCACCAACCAGCATTGTGGCTCTCAGCCCATTCCATCCGAGTTGGGCCGCCCGTGCAGCACCGGCCACCTCCCCCACCATACCCAGCATCCCGGAGAGGGCCACCTGGCCGTAGGAGGTGTGCCCGGTGGTGGCTCTCTGGATAATGGCGTCCACACCGGCGCCGATGAGCATGGGGCCGAAGGGCTCGACCCCGCAGGCCGTGAGGATGCCGCCTCCGACGAGCATCGCCGCGCCGGCGATGTAGTCCTTGTGGTCGGAGATCCACTGGCCGACGCGGTCCCAGCCGGTGTGGGCGTCGGTGTAGGCCTGCAGTTCGGCGTCGCTCAGGGGCTTGAGGCCCAGAGGATCGGAGAATGACAGCGGACTGTTGGCCGCGTAGGAGTACGGATTGGCCGTCCACGGCGCGGTGGGCGCGTGGGTGAGCGGGTCGGGGGTCAGGAAGGCCGCCGTGTCCGGATCGTAGGCTCTGGCGCCCAGCAGCTCCAGGCCGCCCACACCGAGCGTGCCCGACGCCGTCAGCACGGGTCCGCCCGCAGGGCCTCCCGCGGCGTCGGCGCCCATTCCGGCGCCCGGCCCGCCGCCGATGAGGCGGCCCTCGCCCTCCCCGCCGGGGATCGGCGCGGGAGCCGCCCAAGGATCCGCGGACCCGCCCGCCCGGGCGGTGCGCCACCCCGCGGGGTGAAGGACCCCTTTCACCGCCAGGGCGCCGGGCAGCTCCGTCACCGCCGCCCCGTCGAAGGAGCTGATGGACGGCACCGCCGTCGCGACGTCCCAGGTCACCTCCGTCCCGCCGATGCGCACCGGCAGGCCCAGGGCGTCGCGCTCGATCCTCCACGTGACCGGCTCGCCGCCCCCGGACTCGCCGCCATCCCCGGAGGACTCCGGGACCCGCTCCTGATCCCGCCCCGGGCCCTGCACGCTCACACCCATGAGGAGCCCGGCGGGCGACCAGGTGTAACGGCACCGCCCCTCCGGCCCCTCCTGCCCGGTCCGCCGTCCCGCGGCGTCGTAGGTGTAGGTCGTCGCGCCCCCGTCCCGGACACGGGCCGTCAGGCGGCTGGCGCCGTCGTAGGAGAAGCGCTCGACCTCCTCCTCCCCCGTCTCCGAGACCCGGCGGCGCTCGCGCAGCGCCCCCGCGGCGTCCCAGGTGAGGGTCTCGCGGCCCCGCGGCCCCTCGACGCCCACCAGTTGACCGGCCTCGTCGTAGCTGTAGCTCGTGGTGCCCTCGGGCCCCGTCACGCGCAGCGGTCGGCCGGCGTCGTCGTAGACGACCTCGCTGCGCGTGCTCGCCCCGTCAACGACGGCCTCGTGGAGGATCATCCGCCCCGCGGCGTCCCACTGCCAGGTCTGCCTCAGCCCCGGCCCGCTCATGGACGTCAGGCGCCCGGCGCGATCGCGGGTCAGCGTCACCCGGCCGAAGGCCGTGCCGTCCAGGCTGACCGTGCCCGCATCCTCGTCGCGGGTCAGGATCGTCCGTTCGGCCCCGGGGCCGGTGCGCTCCAGCAGCTCGCCCCCCGCGCTCCAGGCCCAGGTCGACACGGTCCGCCCGTCGCGCCGGTGCGCCAGCGGGCGCCCCAGCCGGTCGACGTCGATCTCATCGGCGCCGTCCGGGCCCTGGGCGCGCAGGGTGCGCCCCCTCCAGGACTCCCGCGAGCGCAGGACCACCTCGCCGTCCGCGTCCGTGCCCACGGTCAGGGTCGGTCGGCCCGCCTCGTCGTAGGAGAAGTCGAGGCGCCCTCCGGCCGGGTCGGTCTGCCAGGTCTGGCGCCCGGCCGCGTCGTAGCCGGCGCGCGTGACCGCGCCCAGCGGGTCGGTCAGCGTCTCCACCTTGTCCGACGCCGTGTAGGTGCGGCTCGTCGTGCGGCCCAGGGGGTCGGTGGTGGACACGAGCCGGCCGCACTGGTCGTAGTCGAAGCGGGTCGTCCCGCCCAGCGCGTTCGTCACCGCGGTCAGGCGCCCCGCGGCGTCGTGGGCGTAGCGGATGCGGCCCCAGGCGGCCGACCGCTCCTCGCGGAGCCTGCCGGCCCGGTCGTAGGACCAGGATGAGGTTCCCCGTCCCGGGCGTGTGAGGCGGATCATTCGCCCGCACTCGTCGTAGGCGGCCTCCGTGCGGCCGTCGGGCGTCTCGACGGCGACGACGCGCCAGTCGGCGTCGTAGGTGTAGTCGGTCCGTCCGCCGTCCGGGGCCTCCTGCCAGGCCGGGCGTCCGCAGGCGTCCCAGCCGTAGCGGGTGGTGCGCCCGTCCGGGTCGGTGGTCTCGACGATGCGCCCGGCGCGGTCGCGCACCAGGCGGGTCAGGCCGCCCTCGGCGTCGAGGGTCTCGACGACGCGCCCGCACAGGTCCCTCACGACCACTTCGGAGCTCTCGTCGGCCCCGTTCTGCCCGTCGGCGCCGCTACTGGTTGTCCCGGCGCCGGTATCGGGCGGTTCGGGCCGTCCGGTCCCGGCCGCCCTGCTCCCGCCGGCGGCAGGACGATCGGTGGCGGGCCGGTCGGCATCGCGGTGGACGAGTCGGAGGGGGCGTCCCAGGGCATCGACGCCCAGGCGTGCGAATTCTCCCGCGGCCTGGACGCTCAGGCTCCCGTCCCGGTCCCAGCTCAGGGAGGCGGTCGCGCCCAGCGGGTCCCGCGTCTCCACGACGCGTCCGAGGGCGTCGTAGTCGGTGGTGCTCGTCGCCCCCGACGGGTCCGTCACCCGCCGGAGCCGGGAGAGGGCGTCGTGGACGAAGGTCCATTCGCGCCCGTCGGGCAGTCGCACGCCGGTGAGGTTGCCGAGGTCGTCGCGGCGGCTCTCCAGGCGGGATCCCAGCGGGTCCACGCTGGCCCGCTCGGTCCCGGAGGCGTCGTACTCGATGGTGGTGCGGGCCCCCAGCGGGTCCACGCTCGCGGTGAGCCTGCCGGCTGGCGAGTACTCCCACCGCCGCACGGCGCCGTCGGGGTCCCGGCGGGCCACCGGCCTGCCGGCGTCGTCGTACTCGAAGGAGGTGGCGCTGCCCGCCGGCGTCACGATCCGCGTCACGCGTCCGGCGGCGTCGTGCTCCAGGACCGCGCGGCCGCCGTCGGCGTCGATGAGGGCGCTCAGGTCCCCGTGGGCGTCGTACTCCAGGCGCAGGCGCACGCCCTCGGGGTCGGTGATCTCGGTCAGGAGGTTGTCCCGCCACACCATGGTCGTGACCCCGCCCATGGGGTCGGTGATGGTCGAGGGGTTGCGGTTCTCGCCCTCGTAGGCGAACAGGGTCGTCGCCTCGGCGGGCCCGGCGGTTCCGTCTTCGGCGGATCCGCTCCCCTCGGGGCCGCCGGCGGGTCCGGGCGCCGTCACCGTCAGGCGCGTCAGCCGGTCGGCGTCGTCCCACTGCCAGTCGGTGCGCAGCCCCCGGGGCGTCAGGGAGGCGGTGCGCCGGCCGCGCTCGTCGTACTGGCTGACGGATACGCCGCCGTCGCGGTCCCGGGTCATCACCAGGTTGCCCCACCGGTCCCAGGATGTGGACTGGCGCTTGCCGTCGGAGTCGATGACGCCGATCAGGCGGCCGTGCTCGTCGGAGATCCACGTGTTGGCCCGCTCGCCGTTCTCGTCGCACACCAGCGTGATCAGGCCGGGCATGTAGGCGTAGCGGGACACGCGCCCGAAGGGGGAGCGCTGGGAGGCGACCCGCCCGTGCTCGTCGTAGGTGTTGTCGACCTCGACGACGCCGTCGGCGTCGGTGATCCGGGCCAGCAGGCCGCTGTCCTCGTCCCAGCCGTAGCGGCGCTCGCCGCGGTCGGCGCCGCGGGCCCGCACGAGGCGGCCGGCCCCGTCGTAGTCGTAGCGGACGGCGCGGCCGTCATCGGCCCTCACCGCCGCGATGCGCCCGGCCGCCTTGTCCCAGTCGACCTTCAGGCTCCGGCCCCGCTCGTGGGACAGGCGCATCAGGCGGTCCCCGTCCCAGGCGAGGGTCACGGCGGTGCCCGGGCCCCTGCTGGTGCGCACCGTGCGGCCGGCGGCGTCGAACAGCCAGGAGCCGCCCGAGGAGTCGGTCACCTCGAAGGCGGGGGCGGAGGCGCCGTCGGGGTCCCGGGGCAGGCGCTCCAGCCACCAGCTCGCCCCGACCGACCGGTCCCAGCCCTCGCCCAGGCGCGGGAAGACGACGAGGCGGCCGTCGTCGGTGCGCCAGCGGCCCTCGCCGTCCGGCCCCCAGCTCAGGCGGGAGTCCGCCGGGCTGGACCAGCCCGGTCCCAGGGCGCCGGTGGAGCGGTCGGTGGCGTTGTAGCAGCGGGGCCAGGCCAGGGCTGCGGCGCCGCCGTCGAAGACCAGGTCCGTCTCCGCCTCGATGAATCCGCCGGTGGCGGTGTTGACCGGGTCGTCGCAGAAGCCCGAGGTCGGGGGCATGCCCTGCACCTGGGCCGGGTCGATCGTCAGGGTCTGGCGGACCGCGGTCACGCCGGCGCGCTCAAGTGGAAGGCGTTCTTGTGGGCGCGGCGCTCGTCCCAGTCCCGGGCCTTCTTGCGCTGGGCGTTCTCCTCCGCGGCCCGGTCGATGAGGAAGCGGACGGCGTCGGCCACGCCGCGCAGGCAGGCGGCCAGGTTCGAGGCGTCCGTGGTCTCGATGTCGGCGTTGTCGGAGAAGACGGTGGAGAAGTATCCGGAGAAGTCGGTCTTGGCCGTCGCCGCCCAGCCCGTTCGCGATGAGTGAAGACTCTCCACCTGGCGGGCCGCGCTGCGGCACTGCGACTCCAGGGTCTCGGCCGCTGCGACGTCGAAGGCGACGTCCTCGCTTCCGGTGACCGCCATGAGGGGTCCTTCCGCGTGCGCTTCAGGGCCGGGTCCGGGCGCGCACGGGCCCGCCGGGCCGGGGTTCAAGGATGGGGTCGGGGCGCCGGGCCCCGTTCGGCCCCCGGTCCCGCCGCCCCTTGCGGCGGGCGGGACCGGGGGCCGGTGGATCCGAGTCGGTCGGGGCCGATCAGGCGCCGCCGCCGGCGGTGAAGATGTCCTGGGAGATGGACTGGAGCTGGTTGCGCAGGTCCTCCAGCTCCTGCTGGGCCTTCTTCAGCGCGGCGCTCTTGGCGGGCCAGATCTCGCCGCGGAAGGTGGCGGCGTGGGGGCCGTCCCAGACGTTGGGGTCGGACAGGGTCTGGCCCTCGGCGTCCAGCTGGCTGATCTGGTCGGCGAAGCCCCCGTTGATGATCGACTGCATCTTCGAGATCGAGGACTTGGCCTGCTCGGTTGACAGAACACGTGACGACATACGGGCCTCCATGGGGTTCGGCTTGTTCTCAGGGTCGGCTGCGGCCCGCGACGACTCGTCGTCAACGGCCGGCACCGGGGACAACGTACCACGCCCCGCATCGCGAATCACGTGTCGCGAATCACGCGGGTCTGGGGGCGGGGATCATCCCCCGTGCCCCACCACGGAGAAATTATTCGACGTCAGGGAGGAGAAATTGCCGACCTGCGCCCGCACCACGCACTGGGCGGCCGGGCCCACGGCGGCCACGCTGCGTCCGTCGGCGGATACGACGAGCGCCCCGGCGCAGCCGTCGGCGAAGACGACGCCGCCGTCCCCGGCCACCGAGGTCAGCAGCGTCGAGGGCTGGCCGACGGCGGTGCTGACGAGCAGCGGGTTGACCGGGTCCTCCCCCGAGGGCCACACGGGCACCAGCGTCACCGTGACCGTCGAGCCCACCACCGCCTCCGGGGAGACCCGGACGGCGATGTTCTGCAGGCGCTGCACCGGGTAGGCGGTGGAGACCACCGCCGCGTCCCCCAGCGCCGCGTCCGTGGCCTGCGCGGCCCCGGCGAGCCACTGGGTCAGGGCGCCCTGCGGGTCCGCGGACGGCAGGTCGAGGTCGACGAGCGCCGTGACGCTGACCGACCCGCCCGCGGGGACGGCCGGCGTCTCGATGCTCCACGCGCAGGACCGCGAGATCCCGGTCGTCTTGGGCAGGTTGCGCTGCTGCTGCTCCTGGAGCCAGACCACGGAGGGGCACGGGGCCTCCGGCGCCGGGGCCGCCGACACCGCCGCCGACGCCGCCGCTGTTCCCGCCGCCGTCGGCGGCGCCGTCGGGAGGGTCAGGCCCGGGATGACCTCGAGGAAGGGGCCCTGGAGCGGGGCGTCCTGGGCGCTGTAGGTGATGGTGAGCTGGACCGCCCCGGTCGTCGGGTCCAGGACGGCCGTGCGGCTCGTCGTCAGTCCGGTCGGCGTCGCCGTCCCGTTGAGGTTGGCCAGGACCGTGCCCACGGGCGCGGGGGCGGTGGTCGCGGCCGTTGCGACGGGCTGCGCGGGCGGCGTGCGCCCCCACCGCCACCAGGCCGCCCCGGCCCCGATCCCCGCGACCAGGACGACGACGAGCGCGGCGACGACGATCAGGCGCCTGCGCCGGTCGGACGGCGCCCGGTCGGGCTCCTGCGGCTCGTCGGGCCGCGCAGCGGCCGGGCGCAGGGGGCGCACCACCGTCTCGTCCGTGGGCTCGCCCAGGTCGGGCAGGACCTCCTCGGCCGCCCCGGACTCCTCCGAGTCCGGCCCGTCCCCGTCCTCCCCCTCCTCGTCCTCCTCGCCGGTCCTCCCGCTCTTCCCGGCCCCGGAGTGCGCCCCGGGTCCCCCGGCGCCCGGGGCCGGCGCGGCCCCGGCGTCGTCCTGCGCGGCCCCCGGGCGGTCGCGGACCATGGTGGGCAGGTGCGTGTCCTCGATGCCCCCGGGGCCGGGCTCGGCGGGGCGCAGCACGGGCAGCCCCTCCAGGACCGGCCCCAGGTCGCGCAGGCGCCGGGCCGCCTCCCCGGCGGAGGGGCGCTGCTCGGGGGATTTGGCCAGGAGGTCCTCCAGGACCGCCCACAGCGGCGAGGGCAGGTCCAGCCTGGGCGGCGAGGAGCTCAGGTGCCGCTGGGCCACGGTGAAGTCGGTGCCGGAGCCGGCGAAGGGCGTGCGCCCGGCCAGGAGCTCGTAGAGCATGATCCCGGCGGAGTACACGTCGCCCGGGGTGCCGCTGGTGCCGGCGCTGATGAGCTCGGGCGGCATGTAGTGGGGCGTGCCGGCGATGGCGGAGGTGAAGCGCGGGGCGTCCTCCAGCAGCCGCGACACGCCGAAGTCGCTCAGCTTGAGGCCGCCCTCGCCGTCCTCGCGCCACCGGGGGCCCAGGAGCACGTTGTCCGGCTTGACGTCGCGGTGCAGCACGCCCTTGCCGTGGGCGTAGTCCAGGGCCTCCAGGACGAGCGCGGCGGCGGCCGCCGCCCGGGCGGGCTCCAGCGGCCCGTCCTCCCGCAGGACCCGCCGCAGGGAGCCGCCCTCCAGGTAGTCCATGACGATGGCCAGATCCTCGCCGTCGACGATGAGATCGATCACGGACACAATGCCCGGATGCCGCAGACCCAGCAGGATTGTGCGTTCTCTCACAAACCGGTCGACGACGGCGTCGTCCTCCAGGTACTCCGGCCGCAGGAGCTTGGCCGCCACGCGCCTGCCGCTGCGGCGCTCGGCCCCCAGCCACACCTCGCCGGTCGCCCCGCGCCCCAGCAGGGAGGTGAGCGTGTAGCGGGCGCCGAGGGCCCTGGCGCCCGCGCCCTGTGCGCTCTGATCCATCGTCGCCCAATCCATGTTCGCCTAGGGGTGATGCCGACCACCCTATGCCACCGCCGCGCCCCTCCACCCGGAGGCGTTGCCCATACCTGTGGGGCGGGCATCACCCGGACCCCCGTGCGCGCGCCCCGGACGGCCGTATAGCATGACGGCGCTTCCCTGCTATCCCATGTGGGCCCTGAAGAACGGGCTCGCGCGAGGAGATGTCCTTATGAGTTCCGACAGGCCCACGGACAACCGACCCGCCCACGGCGCCGCCGCACTGCTGCGCGCCCTGTCGGACACCCGCCTCGCCGCGGGGGTCCGAAGCCGACTGCGCCGCGCCCGGCGACGGCCCCGCCGCTCCGCCGCCGCCGTCGCCGTCGTCACGGTGCTGGCCCTGATATGGGTGCAGGGCGTCACCGGGGGCACGCAGGCCCGGGCCGAGGAGGCCAGGTCGCTGGAGAGCATAGACATCGCGGTCTCCCCCTCCGGGGCCGTCACCGCGGTCTCCGGGACCACCGTGTCGGTCAGCCCCGACGGGCGGCGGGCGGCGGCGGGCACGCGCACCTACGCCCCCCGGGACGTCGCCAAGGACCTGCCCGTGCGCGTGCGCACCGCCTACCGGACCGCCGACGGCGCCGGGACCGACCTGAGCGAGATCGCCGGCTACACGGGCAGGGTCACCGTCGACGTCTTCGTCGAGAACCTCACCGTCAAGCCGCAGTCCCTCACCTACGACGTCGCCGGGACCTCGCGCACCCGCACCGCGCTCGTCGGCGCGCCCCTGACGCTGTCCGCCGCCGTCTCCCTCGACGCGGACCCCGACAGCGTCATCACCGCCTCCTCCGACGCCCAGGGCGTGACCAACGGGGTGCTCAGCAGGACCGGCGACGGCAAGTCCCAGGTCCAGTGGGCGGCGCTGCTGGCGCCGCCGCAGCTCGGGGCGACCGCCGACCTGCGCCTGGTCGTGGACGCCGTCGACTTCAAGGTGCCCGAATTCGGCCTGTCCGTGCAGACCGGACTCATCACGGACCCGTCCGTCCAGGGCCTCATGGACGCGGCCTTCCGCACCGACACCGGCTCCCAGCTGGCGCTGACGACCTCGACGATCGAGGCCCTGTCCCAGGTCAACGAGTCCCTCGCCAAGGCCCACGCCATCGTCGACCGGGTCTCGACGACCCTGACGGGCAACGCCGGCACCATCGGCACCCAGACGCTGGCGGACCTGACCTCCTCCAGCCAGAGCCTGTCCTCCTCCATGCAGTCGATCGGCACCGACCTGAGCGGCCTGACCCAGACCCTGACCCAGACCCTGACCTCCACCCAGTCCTCGGCGACGTCCCAGCTCCTCCAGGTGGTCAACACCGCCTCGGCCATCATGGGCGACACGAGCCGGCCGGCGCAGGTCCCGAGCCTGGAGTCCCTGGGGTGCCAGGCCCAGCCGGGCGCCGGGCCCACCGCCCAGGCCCTCGTCGGCTCCCAGGCCCCCACTCCGGCCGGCGCGGCGGGCCCGGGGGACGCGGCCGGCGCGGCGGGCCCGGCGGCGGCGCAGGCGGACTCGGGCAACGGCGTCTACGGCTCCGTGAACCGGGTCTCCGGCCTCCTCCAGGCCTACGCCCAGGCCAACGACGACTGCAAGGCCGCCGTCCAGGCCCAGCTGTCCGAGGCTCTCGGCGACGCGGACACCAGCACCTGCGCCCAGGGGTCGGTCTCGGCGACCTGCAGCCTGGCCGCCGCCCAGCAGCAGGTCAATGCGGCGGTCGCCTCCCTGGGGGAGCAGGCCAACGCCGTCACCGCGGCGCTCCAGCCGGAGACGCGCGCCGACGTCCTGACCAGCTCCACGGCCCTGGGGGAGAAGGTCACCGGGGTGGAGACCGCCCTGAACCGGCTCGCCCCGTCCGAGGGCGGGGAGGGCACGGGCGACCTGAGCACCGAGACGGAGGCCCTCAACCAGGCGGTGAACGCCCTGACGCCCGGGGTGGACGCCCTGGTGAGCACCCTGGACGGCATCCACTCCTCGGCGACCGCCGCCCAGGCGAACAACACGACGGCGCGCGCACAGATCGCCGACGCCGCCCGGGACCTGTGCACCGAGATCGCCTCCGCGAAGGATCCCGCGCTCCTCCAGCAGGCTCGGGCCCGGCTCACCTCCACGCCCTGCCCCGGCGCGGGCGGCGGCGCGGCGGACAAGCCGGCCGACGACAAGCCGGCCGACGGCGCGGCCGACAATAAGCCTGCCGACGACAAGCCGGACGGCGGCGGCGCGGCCGACGACAAGCCGGCCGATAAGCCCGACGACGGCTCCTCGGCCGACGCCGCCCTGAGCGCGCAGAGCACGAGCCTGGAGCAGATCGTCACCGCCTCCGACACCACCACGCCGGGCGGCGCCACCAAGAAGGACGTCGACGCCGTGCGCGCCGCCGTCGCCGACGTCGTCGCCGCCCGCGACGCCATCGTCCTGGCCGTCGACGGCGCTCCCGACGACCCGTCCAAGCCCAGTCTGAGCGGCTCCCTGAAGGACCTGCGCACGGCCGTGACGGACCTGCGCAGCGGCTACGACGCGCTCAGCGCCTCGGTCGACAAGCTCGACCGGGATCAGACCGCCGCCGCCGCCGGCGTCAGGACCGCCTTCGACAAGACCGCGAAGGAGACCACCGACGCCGTCTCCACCACCGTGGGCACCCAGATCCGGCTCATCGGGGCGCAGGCCGGGACCAGCCGGGCCGCCGTGGGGGCCAGCTTCGACGCCGCGACCAGCGGCATGCGGGCCAGCGCCGACGGCATCACCTCGGACAGCGCCCGGACCATCCAGGAGCAGACGGCGCAGATCCAGGACCAGGCGGCCGGATCCTCCGCCGCCCTGTCGTCCCAGGTCGAGGGCAGCCTCACCTCCATGACGCAGGGCCTGACCGGCTCGGTCGTCGACATCGAGGCGGCCCGATCGCTGCTGACCAGCGATCTGGACCGGGTCCTGCTGGACATCGGCAGCCCGGACGGGTCGGGAACCGGCCTGGTCGGGATCATGTACAGCTCGGCGGCGCTGACCGGATCCGCCGGGTACCAGGTCGCCGCGGCCAACCAGGCGGTCGCCGCCCACGGCGCGGTCAGGGCCCAGGACATGGAGGGCATCCTCCTGCAGCAGGCCCAGGTCAAGGCCAGCCTCCAGGCCCAGTCGCGGGTCAACGGCCTGGCGGCCCCGCGGCCCGCGGCGGAGCAGCGCACCGTCGTCTACAGCCTCCGCGTGGGGGGCTCGCGGTGAGGGCCCCGCGCACCGGCGCCCTGCTCGCCGTCGTCCTGCTGTGCACGGCCCTGGTCGGGGCCTGCACCTCCGGCGGGCACGACGACGCCGTCACGCCGACGCCCGCCTCCGCCGCCCCGACGCCCGCCTCCGCCGTCCCCGTCGCCCTGACCACCGACGGCGCCGTGCCGTCGATCACGATCGGGGTCGTGGTCTCGGCCTCCTCGGAGCCGGGCCAGGGCGGCGACTGGCTCGGCTCGGCGGAGGGCGCCCAGGTCGCCGCCTACCGGTTCAACCTCGCCGGCGCGACCGCCGTGACCCTCCGGGTGAGCGACGACCAGGGCACCGCCGAGGGCGCCGCCGCCGCCGTCGGGCAGCTCGCCGCCCAGGGCGTGTCCGGCGTCGTCCTGGCCACCTCCGGCAGCCACGTCACGGCCGCCCTGGACGCGGCGGGCGCCGCGGGCCTGCCCGCCCTGCTGCCCTACGAGACGGACCCGACGGTCCTCGACGGGCACGAGAACCGGGCCTGGCTGACCGGCCCCTACACCGAGGCCCTTGACGCCGCCGTCTCCAGCGCCCTGAGCCAGACGGGCGTCCACGCGCCCTTCGTCGTCGACGCGGGGGGCGCCCTGCCCTCCACCGTCTCCGCGGCCCAGAGCCACTCCTACAGCGACGGCGCGGACACCAAGCCCATGACCGACGCCCTGACCGCCGCGGCCGGCGCGGGGAGCGTCGACTGCGTGGTGATCGCGGGCAGCGCGCACGCCCAGGCCACCGCGGTGCGGGCCATCGAGGGCACCGGGACGGCGCTGCCGATCATCCTGACCCCCCAGGCCCGCAGCAGCGCCTTCCCGGCCGCCCTGGTCGAGGCCGGCGGGAGCCTCAACGCGAATATGACCACCGTCGGCGTCGCCGACTCCGACCCGGCGGCGCTGAGCACCGGTGAACGGGCCGAGGGGCTGTCGGCCTTCCTGGGCGCCATCAGGCTCATGGCGCAGGACCCCGGCCAGACCGACCTGTTCGGCGCCGAGGCCTTCTCCGCGTCCTCCGCCCGCACCGCCGACGCCCGCGCCCACGACGCCGTCGTCGCCCTCGTCCGGGCGGCCGAGGCGACGGGATCGACCGACCCCGCCAAGGTCGGAACGGCCCTGGCATCCCTCAGGCTGGGCAACGCCGACGGGCTGGCGGGCGCCGACCTGACCTTCACCGGGCGGACCGCCCTGGCCCCCTCCTCGGTGGTCGCGCTGACGGCGACCTCCCAGGACCCGGGCCTGCGGGCCCTGCCCGGGGGCGGCGCCGGACCGGGCCTGTTCTGGTTCGCCACCTCCTCCAAGAACTGACGCGCCCGCGCCGGCGCCCGGAAAGGAAGCGGCCATGCGCCTGGTCATCGACCTCAACGACGACCCCAGGACGGTCGAGCTGGAGTCCTTCGCCGACTCCGCCACCCTGCGCGAGCTCGTGGAGGGCGTCTACGGCGCCCACCTGTCCGCCGGGCCGGTGTGGGTCGACGACGTCCCCCACGACCCGCAGGACCCGCTCGCCCGGGCCTCGCTCATGGAGGGCAGCATGCTGCGCCCCGACGGGGGCGAGGCGCTCGAGGCCCTGTCCGGCTGGACCCTCACGGTGCTCGGCGAGGAGGACGTCGGCCCGGTGGTCCGGGTCCCGGACACGGGCGTGCTCACCATCGGGCGCTCCCCCGAGGCCGACGTGCCCCTGCCCTCGCGCAGCGCCTCCTGGCTGCACGCGACCGTGGAGCGGGACGAGGAGGGCCTGCTGGTCAAGGACCGCGGCTCGACCAACGGCACCCTCCTGGACGGCGACGCCGTGGACGAGGAGGGGGCGCGCATCGACGCCGACGCCGTGCTGCGCATCGGCGACTGCGCGATCGCGGCGCGCAAGGACGTGGAGGAGCCCCGCGCCCCCCGCCCCGGGTCGCTGCACAACATCACCGCCGCCGGAACCGTCCCCTTCAACCGGCCGCCCCGGCCCGGACGGCGCAAGGACCCCGAGCCCCTGACGCCCCCGGAGCGCCCGCGGCAGGCCCAGCCCACGCGCTTCTCCCTCATCGCCGTCGTCGGCCCCCTCATCCTGGCCGTCGTCATGGTCGTCATGATGAGGGACCTGCGCTACGCCATGTTCTCGGCCATGAGCCCGCTGCTGGCCATCGGCAACTGGTTCGACCAGAAGCGCAGGCGCAGGGCCGAGAAGAAGGAGGCGGAGAAGACCTTCTCCGAGGATCTGGAGCGGTTCACCGCCTCCCTGCGCGAGGCCGCGGCCGCGGAGCTGGCGGCCCGCCGGGCCGCCGTGCCCGCGGTGGACCTCGCCGCGCGCCGCGCCCTGTGGCCCACCACGACCCTGTGGCAGCGCCGCCACGACGACCCCGACGTCCTGCTGCTGAGCGCGGGCGTGGCCGACTCCCCGTGGAGGCCCGCGGTGGACGCCCGCGCCGCGCGGAAGCCGGTCGACGAGGTCCGCGCCGCCCTGGACGCCTCGGTGATCGCCGCGGGGCCCGCCGAGGTGGACCTGTCGGACGCGGGCGTGGTCGGCATCGTCGGACGCCGGGAGGCGACGACGGCCGTGGCGCGCAGCCTGCTGCTCCAGGCCGCCGTCCACTGCGGCCCCGCGGACCTGACCATCGGAGTCTTCCACGACCCGGGGCGCGACCAGGAGTGGGAGTGGACGCGGTGGCTCCCGCACACCCGGCGCCTGGGGACGGGCGACGAGGGGCGCTGGATCAGCGGCCGGCGGCGCGAGTCGGACTCGCTGCTGTCCGGCCTGCGCGACGGGGTGGAGGCCCTGGCGACCCCCAACGCGCTCCTCCTCATCGACTCCGACGTCCTCACCGAGGGCCGCGAATCGCCCGCCCGCTCCCTGCTGGGCCGCGGGCGGGGCGCCGTGGCCCGCTCGGGCCAGCGCGCGCCGCGCCGGGTCAGCGGCATCGTGCTCGCCGCGACCCGCGAGCAGCTGCCGGCCTCGTGCACGGTCGTCATCGAGGCGGGGCGGGACGGACTGGCCGTCCTGGAGCGCCCCGGCGACCTGGTGCGCGTGGAGGACGTGGCCCTGTCCGGGATCGGCGCCGACGGCGCCGCCCGGGCCGCCATGGCCATGGCGCGCCTGGAGGACCCCGAGCTGGAGGTGCCCGGGGCCTCGCTGCCCGGCCTGGTGCGCCTGGGCCCGCTGCTGGGCATGGCCGCCCCGACCGCGCAGGAGGTGCTCGACTCCTGGCGGGCGCCCGGCGCCCAGGCCCCGGTGGGCGTGGGCGAGCGCGGCATGTTCTCCATCGACCTGGTCCGCGACGGGCCGCACGGGCTGGTGGGCGGGACCACCGGATCGGGCAAGAGCGAGTTCCTGCGCACCCTCGTGGCCGGCCTCGCCGCGCGCAACGACCCGACGTCCCTGACCTTCATCCTCATCGACTTCAAGGGCGGGGCCGCCTTCAAGACCTGCGAGCGGCTGCCGCACACGATCGGCACGATCTCCAACCTCGACGCCCAGATGGCCGACCGCGCGCTGCGGGCCCTGGAGGCGGAGATGACCTACCGGCAGCGGGTCTTCGCCGGCGCCGGGGAGGGCGTGGACAACCTCGACGCCTACCTCGCCACCAACCCGACCGAGCCCATGCCCCGGCTCCTGCTCGTCGTCGACGAGTTCGCCATGCTCGCCAAGGAGTACCCCGACGTCCTCAGCTCCCTGGTCAGCGTGGGCGCCGTCGGGCGCACCCTGGGCGTGCACATGATCCTGGCCACCCAGCGCCCCGCCGGCGTCGTCAACGACGACATCCTCGCCAACACGAACATGCGGGTGGCGCTGCGGGTGCAGAGCCGCGAGGACTCCTCCAACGTCATCGACGTGCCCGACGCCGCCGCGATCGGGCGCCAGCAGAAGGGCCGCGCCCTGGTCAAGCTCGGCCAGGACGACATCACCCCCGTCCAGACCGCCCTGGTCACCGGCCCGATCGAGTCCGAGGAGCGCGAGGCGATCGCCTTCACCGACCTGACCACGGGCGGCTCCTCCGCCCCGTCCCGCCCCGCCCCGCCCGCCCGCAGACCCGCCCCCGGCGAACCGGAGACCGACCTGGACGCCCTCATCGACGCCATCGTGGAGGCCAACGCGATCGCGGGCTTCGCCCCGCCCCGCCCGGTGTGGCCCGAGCCCCTGGGCGCCCGCGTGAACCTGGCCGGCTTCCCCCGCCCCGCCCGGACGGACGCGCCCGGCGGCGAGGAGGACGCCGCGGGCGCCGACCCGGACGACACCGCCTCCAAGCTGCCGGCGGTCGGCGGCCTGAACGGGGACACCCTGGTCTTCGCCCTGTCCGACGACCCCGACGGGCAGCGCCAGCTCGACGCCGGCTGGGACATGGCGGAGGGCAACCTCATCCTGGGGGGAGTGCCCGGATCGGGCACGACGACGGCGCTGGTCGCCATCGCGCTGACCGCGGCCCGCGCCCTGGACCCGCAGGAGCTCGACATCGTCGTCCTCGACATGAGCGCCGGCGACCTGGAGGTCCTCACCGGCCTGCCCCACCTGGTGGGCTACGCGGGCGCCGGCTCGGGGGCGCGCGAGCGCCAGAGCCGCCTGCTCAAATTCCTGCGCGCCGAGGTGCAGCGCCGCCGCGGCGCCCCGGACCGCAGCCGGAGGATGCTGGTCCTGGTGGACGGCTTCGCGGCCCTGCGAGACGAGTACCAGGACGTGGACGGCCTGCCGCTGCTGGAATCCTTCTACCGCTCCTACGCGGACGGGCCGGAGGTGGGCGTCCACTTCGCCATAACCACCACGCGCGTCAAGGCCATCCCCTCGGCCATCGACGAGGTGACCACCCAGAAGTGGCTCTTCCGGCTCGCCGACCGCTACGACTACTCCTCGGCCGGCATCAAGCCCGAGCAGATGCCGGCCGACGTCAACGGGCGCGCCGTCCCGGTCCTCACCCGCCTGCAGACCCACATCGCCACGCCCGGCTGCGGCGCCCGGGCCGCCGTCGAGCACATCGCCTCGCGGGTGTGGCCCCACGCCCCCGTCAAGCCCTCCGTGGTCGGCGAGCTGCCGACCCTGGTGAGGGTCGGCGAGCTCGACGCCGTCGCCCGCCTCGCCCACGAGCCGTGGCGCCTGCCCGTGGGCATCGGGGAGGCCGACCTCAAGCCGGCCCTCCTGGAGAGCTACGAGGGCGAGCACATCCTCGTGGCCGGCCCGCCCCGCTCGGGCAAGTCGACGGCCCTGCTCACCCTGGCCGCCGCGGCCCGCACCGCCGCGGACGGCCCCGAGCCGCCCACGATCGCGGCCATCGCCTCGCGCCGCTCCCCCCTGGCCGCGGCCGACCTGGACCAGGTGATCACCGACCCGGCCGACGCCGCCGGCCTGCTGGCCGCGCTCCGACTGCGCCAGGGCCCCGTCCTGGTGCTGGTCGACGACGCCGAGCGGATCGACGACTCCGATCACGCGCTGGCGGAACTGCTGGCGGAGAGCCCGCCCAATGTGCGGATCGCCGCGGCCGGCCGGGCCGACGACCTGCGCACGCTCTACAGCCACTGGACCAAGACGCTGCGGCGCTCGCGGTGCGGGATCCTGCTGCAGCCCAATGTCGACATGGACGGCGACCTGCTCTCCGCCAGGATCCCGCGGCGCGCGCCCGTGGTCATGACCGTCGGACGGGGCTACCTGTGCCTCAACGGGGGCGCGGCCCTCATTCAGACGGCGCTGCCGCAGTAGGTGACGATGGCGACCAGCTCGCCGCGGTCGGTGGACACGCGCATGGCGTCCACGTCCCGGTGGGTGAACGTGGCGGTGGCCGGGCGGCCGGTGTCAGGATCGGTCGAGGCGACCCGGTCCGCAGACGGCCTAATCCTGCAGGAAGTCCTCGACGATCTCCTTGCCGGCGGTGCGGACGTCGGGGTCGGTGTGGGCCAGGGCGAGGTCGGCCATGCGGCGGAGGTCCTCGTCCAGTCCCAGGCTGTCGAACAGGGAGGCGAACGTGCACCAGGAGACGTAGTCCATCATTTCGCCCTCGTGCAGCCAGGCGAATGCGGCGGGCACGAGCACGGGGCGGAGTCTGCTGATCGGGAGCATGCGCAGCAGGCGGTGGGCGTACAGGGCTCCTCGTTCGACGTCGACCCATCGCACGATGGCGGGTACGAGGGCGAGCAGGTCGTCGTCGGGGAGCATGTAGGCGGCCCGGAGGGAGTCCAGATAGTGCTCTCCGCTCCAGGTGCCGAGCCACCCTTCGATCAGGGCGACGACGTCGGGGTTCCCCGCCAGGGGCGCGGCCGCCACGGCCGCCCGCCGCATGAAGTGGGCGGACCTTCTCATGGCCTGCGCGATTGCCCCCTCATCGACCGGCCCGGCCTTTCCATCGGCGGGCTCCCCGCCGCCGGGCGCCTCGTCGGCCGGTCCGGGCCCGTCGTCGCCGGGTTCTCCGGGAGCTTCGGGCGGCGGGGTGCGGGACCCGTGGAAGTCCGGGTCGGTCAGGAGGCGGGTCTGGTCCTCCAGTCCCAGGTGCTCCAGGAGGCCGGCGCAGGCCCTGCGCAGAGCACTGTGGGGGTCGGGCTCCCCCCGGAGGCGGGCGGCGAGCGCGGGCACGAGCACCGGGCGCAGCTCCTTGACCGGGGCCATGCCCAGCAGGCGCCGGACGTGCGGGGCCGCGGACTCCACACCCACCCACCCGGCGATGGCGGGGGCCAGCTCGAGAAGGCCCTCGTCGCGCAGGTGGTAGGAGGCCAGGAGGGCGTCCTCGGCCCGCCCGGCATCGGCGCCGCCCAACCACCGCCCCAGCACGCCCACGGCACCGCCGCCGCTCACCGGGGGGATGTCGGCCACCTCCGCCTCCAACACGAGACGGGCGACCTCCTCCACCGCACCCACCGGACCGCGGACACCGCTGCTGCTACTTCTTCCTTCCGACACGCTTCCACCCTATGCCCTTGAATCGTCTGTGGATCGCCCACCACCGGCGGACTCATCCCGCGCCGCAACTTCCAGGGCGCCAACCCGTCAGGAGGTGTCGTGACCCGTGGTTCCCCGGCCCCCGCCGCATCGTTCGCCGGAGACGCCTCTCACTCCGCTTCTGTCATCGTGCTATGACGGCAGAGTCCATCCTGGTCCTTGGGGTCTGGGTTTCTGGTCGTGGCGTTCGGGGTGGCGGAAGCCGATGGCGCGCATGCGCACGATGGCGGTGTTCAGGTGGTCGGGGTCGTCGGGTGCGGGGGTGATCTTGAGGGAGATCTCGACGTCGCTGGGCCGTTCCGTCTCGGTCCACAGCAGGCAGTCGATCCAGTCGCCGCCGCCCTGGAGGGGCGCGGCGTGCATGTTCGTTTCGAAGCCGTCGGGCAGGGGCGTGTAGGGAGGGTGCCCGTAGGTGGTCATGAAGTCGTCGATCTCCTCCCAGTCCAGGCGGTTGCCGCTGGTGAGCTCTTCGGCCCGGTCCCAGTCCCGCGCCGAGACGGCGTCTCCCACCTGCCGCACCCGGTCCACCACCGCCTCCGGCAGGGTGCGCGTGTAGGCGATCACCGACTTGGAGGCCCGATTGGTTCGGGACGCATAGAATGATGGCGGAGGGCCGGGAATAGGTCCATCGGTGAACATGGTGCAGCTGACGCGCACCTCGCCGCCGGGCCACACCCCCAGCCTGCGCACCCGGATGCGCTCGCCCACCGCGGGCCAGTTCTCCTCGGCGCACTCGGTCGGATCGTCGGAGACGAGGGCCGCCGGCAGGGTGCACACGCGCCCAGACTCCACCAGGCGCACCCGCAGACCCCCGTCGCGGTGGGCGACCACCACCGCCCGCTCGATCGGCCCCAGACCCGGCGGCACCGACGGGTCCCGCGTCGGAAGCCCGCCCAGCACGCCATCCAGCGCACTCTCCCGGTGCGACATCTGCAACTGCCCCGACGGACGCCGGCCCACGGCTCGCACCCGGATCCGCTCACCCACATCCGGCCAGTACTCGGAATTGCGGCACAGCGGGTGGTTGTGGACGGAGGTGATGTCCACGAAGGCCTCCTCGCCCGACTCCTCCAGGCGCACGAACAACCCCGAGGGCACCAGGTGCCTCGTCACCACCGCCCACTCCACCGGACCCAATTCCACCGAATCCCGACCACCGCTCATCGTGATATCCTAATTCCGAAGACATCCATTTTCACTCCAATTCTGTAAAACCATCACTGCAATCCTCCAATGTCATTCGCGTACGAGCGGAAGCACAGAAGACGGAATATTCCCGGTTTCCAGGAACGACTTGACGGCGGCAAGGGCCTTCTCGCGGGGAATCACCAGATTCGCGGGAACCTCGGACCACGAGCCGAAGTAGTCATAATGCACATATTCGCAACTGTCGTCACTAAAATCGGCCGGCCACGAGAGTCCCTCGGAATCCCCCATTGCCACCGTGCACCCGCCACCCTCGAAGCGAATGAAAATACATGTGCCGTTTTCACCGTCAGAGAGTTCAATGGCAGGGGCTCCTCGCCCGGAAGAGCCTGTCTCGGTGCGCTGAACGAGTTCGAGGAAGGCGTGCCAATCGGAGACGGTCTCCTCCGCCAGAACGTCTTTCGTTTCATCCCAGTACTGCGCGATCATCTCTTCATCTCCGTTCAATCCCTTCGATAGCGGCGGTGCGGGTTCGGGGCCTCTCACCGAGGCGGGGGCCAGTGGGGAGATCGTCGGTCAACCCGCGGACCGCGGCGCCCGGCCCCGGGCGCTGCCGGCACCGACCAGAATCGCGGGCGGTCTACGGGCATCCTTCGGAGTCGAATCCCTCGACCATGCCGGGGATGAAGTCGCCGTCGCCGTACAACTCGGTGAGAGTCGGCCCGAGCCAGGCGCGGAACCGGTCGAGTGTCACCCGGTCCTCGCCCCTGAACCAGCACGGCGCCTCGGTCACAGCGCCCCACATGTAGGCCACTATGGCGTAGAACTCCCCCCTGTTGGCGAGGAGCTCGTCCACGGGCGCATCCATGAACACCCTCATGAGCCTGACCGACTCGATATAGGCGTCCTCCAGCCAGGGGGATTTGAGGGACTCGCTCACCTCCCAGTGGGGGCGAGCACCACTCGACACGGCTTCATCCATCTACTGGCATCCCTCGACGTGGACCTCGAATCCCTCGACCCAGTCCTCGTCGAAATCCGGGTCGTCGGGATACATGTCCTTGAGAGTCGTCCGGACCCAGGTGTGGAATCTCCGCCACGCCTCCAGGTCCTCGCCCTTGAAATAGCACGGACCGTCGGTGACGACGACGTACATGCACTCCAGGACGGTGAAGAACTCATCCGCGTTTTCGAGGATCTCACGGGGATCCATATCCATGAACACCCTCATGAGCCTGGCCGTCTCCGCCTTGGCCTCCAGCAGCCACGGGAACTCCAGATACCGACTCACCCCCCAATGGGAGTCAGGACCACTCACCGACAGCAAGCACATGACCTACCTCCATCCATCCCGGGTCCGCACCCGAAGGGTCTTCTCGTCCCGACCCTATTTTGCCCCCGGGGCGAACCCCCATATTCTACTGCTTGTAGGGCGAGTTGTCCAACGGCAGGTGACGCGCCAAGCGGGCGTGACGATTCCATGTCCCGTCCCGACGGTAGAACTCATATCTAAATTTCTCAGCGGGACTGACCCGCAATTGCGGGTCGACCGGGAACGGAAGTCGCAGAAGTACATCGGATTCCTCCACGAGTCAGACGGGAGCGTGGATCTCATGCGCCTGGATGGGGGCAACACCGAGAACATCGCGAAGGCCCTGATCAAGTTGACGCTGGAGTACCCCGGCAAGAAGATCGTCGTGGTGTGGGACAACGCGAGCTATCACAGTTCCAAGGAGTTGAACATGAAGTTGGAAGAGATCGAGGACCTCAAGAGGATCCAGTTCATCTATCTGCCGCCGTACGGTCCCGACAAGAATCCCATCGAGCACGTCTGGAATGAGGCCAAGAACTCTATCAGCAACCTCCAGCGCGCCGACTTCGAGGATACCCGCGACGCATTCGAGACATTCATCAGGGCGACGAAATTCAAGTATAGGCTCGCGAAATCATCTTGTTGATTACTGGTCGCGGAAGGCTAGTAGTCGTAGAATTCTAACCGAAAGTTCATTACCCAGTCCTCGATGGACTCGGCATCGTAACCGAAGGACGAAAGGGTCTCTTCGAGCCAGTCGCGGAACTCGCCGAGCACGGCCTCCGGAGCGCCCTCGAACTGAGTCGACGACTCGAAAATCGCAATGCACATCTCGTTAAGGACCTTGTAGAACTCCGTCTGATGCTCGCGGATAGTCCGGCTGTCGGTGGACATGAGGATCTTCATGAGCATGACGGTCCCACCAGCCTCGAGCATCCACGGGGCGTCGAGGATCGCCTCCGCCTTCTCGAACGGCGACAGTTCACGGGAGGCCTGCACAGAATGCTCCTTCCTCCTGCTTGTAGGGCGAGTTATCCAGCGGCAGATGACGCGTGGACGGAGCACCCGGACTCCACGTCTCGTCTGTGTGATAGAAATCGGGCTTGACCCGCCCCAATGCGTTGGGCGCAGCGGGCCTGTTAATGCTCATGGTCGGGTTGTTGTGAGCGTACTGGTGAAGTTTGGCGATTATATCAGGTCCGTGGCCCCATGCAATCTCTCCGCCGAGGTCGTACTTGAATCCTCCGTCGACGAATCTGTTCGGGTTGGTCGGTGGCGCCTGCTGGTTGGTGAGCCCGTTCTGGGTGGCGAGTTGGTTGACGTCGTCGTAGTTGATCCTCCCCTTGCTGCTGATGAGTTCGGAGAAGCGCATAGGCGTCCTGGGCTTACCGGTTTCGGTGTCGCGCCAGCGGCTGACACGATCGTCCCAGGTGCATCCGTTGTGGGCGAGGGTCCAGGTACCGGTGGTGGTGTCGACCTCGATGTTGTGCACCGTCCGGGCGCGCCCGGCGGGGACGAAGCCCCTGCCCTGGGCGTACAGGGGGTGGGCGGCGGTGGCGACCAGCTCGCCGCGGTCGGTGGACACGCGCATGGTGTCCACGTCCCGGTGGGTGAACGTCGCGGTGGCCGGGCGGCCGGTGTCAGGATCGGCCGAGGCGACCCGGTCCGCAGACGGCCTAATCCTGCAGGAGGTCCTCGACGATCTCTTTTCCCATGGCTCGCACGAGACGGTCCTCGTGGGTCAGGGCGAGGTCGGCGATGCGGCGGACCTCGTTCTTCAGGCCGATGTCGTCCAGGAGGTCGGCGTACGACCACCAGGAGAGGTCGTCGACCTCGGGGTCCTCGCGCAGCCGGGAGAAGACCGCGGGCACGAGCACGGGGCGGAGCCTGCCCACGGGGAGCATGCACAGCAGCCGCCGGGGGTGGGGGGCCACGCGGTCGACGTCGACCCACCGCACGATAACCGGTACGAGGGCGAGCAGATCGTCGTCGGGGAGCATGTAGGCGGCCCGGAGGGAGTCCAGATAGTGCTCTCCGCTCCAGGTGCCGAGCCACCCTTCGATCAGGGCGACGACGTCGGGGTTCCCCGCCAGGGGCGCGGCCGCCACGGCCGCCCGCCGCATGAAGTGGGCGGACCGTCTCACGGCCTGCGCGATCGCCCCCTCATCGACCGGCCCAGGCCCGTCGTCGCCCGGTTCTCCGGGAGCTTCGGGCGGCGGGGTGCGGGACCCGTGGAAGTCCGGATCGGTCAGGAGGCGGACCTCGTCCCCCAGTCCCAGGTGCTCCAGCAGGTCGGTGCAGGCGCTGTGGAGGGGGCCGTGGGGGTCGGGTTCCTCCCAGAGGCGGGCCGCGAGGACGGGCACGAGCACCGGGCGCAACTCCTTGACCGGGACCATGCCCAGCAGGCGCCGGACGTGCGCGGACACCGGCCCCACCCCCACCCACCGGGCGATGGCGGGGGCCAGCGCGAGCAGATCCTTGTCGTACAGGTGATAGGAGGCCAGGAGAACATCCTCCGCCCGCTCGGCATCGCCCCCGCGCAACCACCGTCCCAGCACGCCCACGGCACCGCCGCTGCCCACTGGGAGGATGTCGGCCCCCTCCGCCTCCCACACGAGACGGGCGACCTCCTCCACCGCACCCCCAACCTCAGTCACGCCGCCCCCTCTTTTCGGAGATCTATTCACCAGAAGGCGGGATCCCGTCTTCTCTCCACCGTCGAAGCGTCTCGTAGCGCATAGCGAATATGCCGTCCGAGGCCGGTTTCGGGTGGCCCAGCGCCTCGTACGTCGCGGGCAACCATCGTGAGAACTCAAGGAACAGCGCCTCATTCTCCTCGGTGACATGCGCGTATCCCACATCGATGTGAGATACCATCAGCACATCCACGGCGTCGTCGAATGCTTCATAATTTTGCCGCAAATAATCGAGCGGCATGCTCATGAGTAACTTGATGATCTCCTCCTCCTGCCGAATCGATACTATGTACGGAAGGTCGGTCAGGTCGTCAAGTGAACGAAACATGATCTACTGGCTCCTCGGATTGTTCTCGAACGGCCAATTGTCGGTGGGAATATGAGATTCGTTAGGATATCTGAAAAACTTCACCCATCTCCCGAACGTGGCGTAATTCGATCGAGTACTCTTGTCGCGAATCACTGTTGTCGGACCGGTGGCAGAGTTTCCTGTCGGAAGGTCGGGGTCAGGCTGTGCACCATGCGTGTGCGAAGACACCGGTCTGCTCGCATAGATCTTAACTCTTCCTCCTTGCCCCCAGGTTTCCTTGATTGCCACGCCATTGACCTCGTCGAGTTTAACGATGTCATTGTAGTTGATTCGACCATTAGAAACCAGTCCACTGGGATCGCTCGGAGCCGTTGTGAATTGTTAGGTTTCGGTGTCGCGCCAGCGGGCGGCGCTCTCGTCCCAGGTGCATCCGTTGTGGGCGAGGGTCCAGGTGCCGGTGGTGGTGGCGACGTAGTAGGCGTGGGTGGTGTCGACCTCGATGTTGTGCACCGTC
>ERZ772973.242-NODE-242-length-31856-cov-8.1216_pt1 | contig 31856 bp, 27 predicted proteins | sample MGYA00580672_ERZ772973 | MGnify/ENA primary metagenome ERZ772973 (study PRJEB29015, sample SAMEA2737938) | human oral metagenome | biome: human oral; feature: human-associated habitat; material: dental | place: China | collected 2152 ...
TTGCAGATCGCGCATCACGCACTCCTCTTCGTCCACCCCATGGTAGGAACAAGCGTCTCGCGTGTCGATACCCGTTCGGGGTCCGGACAGGACACCCGCTCGCGGGCGTCACAGCTTCGGCCGGGACCCTGAGAGCATGAGATGGGGTTATGCCCGAACGCTTGAGCATCGAGGGCCTGCGGTATGCCCGGGCGGTCGCCGAGACGGGATCGTTCAGCGCAGCCGCTCGCCGAGAAGCATGCGCGTCGGCGTGTCCTCGCTGGTCAATTCCACGCCGACAGCGACGATGTTCGGCACCGTCTCGACCCTTCGGTCCTTGGTTGTACCATTCCAGTTCTCCTGGGGCGGCGCGTCACTTGTCGGCATCAATGTCAATGGCGTCGAACATTTCAAGTTCCGCGCGGAGAAAATCGTCGATGCTCTCCACTTCATCAGCGGCCGTGGCAAGCATGTCGGCAATCTGGTCCTTGGTCGCCCCCGCGCCCATGCACCACGAGGCGCGGGCGATGATCTCGTCCAGGAAATCATGGAGCTCCGTGGAGCTGGGCTCGGCGGCATTCGGCCGGTTTTCCTCCCCAGTGGCTGCCGCGTCACCCACGCGACCGGCCATGCCGCTGTGCAGCGTCAGCGCATGGCTGTCCACATTCCATTCGTTGAGCGTCAGCGGTCCTGAAATGTCATGGGTTTCCCAGTCCACCCCGTCCCACCGAGAGGTCACGACGAGTTCCGTGCCCTCCACCGTGACCACCATCTCCTGTCCGTTGTCCCCGATCGAAAGCACGGCGGCCCCGTTCTTCTCGATGAAGTCGTAGTCGTCATTCAGCGCTTCCAGGACGAGCGGGAAGGTGATCCGGGGAAGGCCGGACGCGGCGGAATCGACGTTTTCCGCCCCGAACAGGCGCAGCATCTCGTCCTCCAGATCCTGAATTCCCCGGATCCCGTGGTCGTGTTGATGTCCACCCTCAGGGACCACCGGTCCCCCGGTCGCCCCCGAGAGCGGCTCGTCGCCGCCCTGTTCCCGGCTCTCCGTCCTGAGCTCTTCGAGCACGGCCTGGCCGAGAGCGGCTTCCTGGGTTTCCTGGATCCCCGGGTGGTCGAGGGTTTTCTCCATCATGGCGGCGAAAACATCGTTAATGCCGGTTGACACCGGATCCAGGTCGGCTGCCCTAGCGATCTCGGATGCCTGCGACAGGAGCGTCACCGCCTGTTCCATGTCGGTGTCGGCGACCGCACGCGCCTGTTCGACCAACTGGGCCACGGCATCTTCGGGCTGCCCGTCGAGTTCGGCGAGGATCTCCTCCGCGGGGTCCGGGATCCGGATCCCGGCCTGCTGGGCCAAGGCGTCGAATCGCGTCTGCGGGAATGCTTCCTCCAGGAACCGCTCGAAGAACCCGCATCCGTCAATGGCGTCACGAAGGAAGTGTTCGAGCTGGTCATCGGTCAGCCCGACCTCCACCGGCAGCCTCATGGCCCCGCACAGACGCGCCATGTCCTCCTGCGGCGAGACGATGATGCCGGCCGCCACCGTGCTGTCGTTCACGTTCCACGAGTCGGCCACAACGCACAGCGCCTCTTCCAAATGGCTCGAGGCGTTGGACATCCACTGGATGGAGACGTTCAGCATCCCTGCGAAGACGAAGAAGGAGATGATGCTGTTGTCGGTCAGGGTCAGGAGGGAACCGTCCGGCCGGTCACTCGCCCTCACACCGATGTCGGCCAACGCTCGTTTGATGCGAGGCACCGTCACCTTCGTCGGCCTGAGGGAGCCCTTCGAAGAGGTACGGGTTACGGCCGGCCCGGTGTTCTTGGATGCGGTCTTCTTCTCGCGAGGGGATATGGAAGCTCCTGTCGTCAGTGAGCGGACCTTGTGAATCGGCACGGGTCGGGGTCGGGACGTGCGACGACGTCCGAGCCCCACATCCTCCACCGTAGCGATCTGCCTTGAGAGTCATTCGGGTACGACACACCCCGCCCTCGCCAAGTGGGAACACTCGACACCGAGCAGCAGCCCACCCTCGGCAAGCTGATCCACATCGCGACATCGGCCCACGATTGCCGGACACACGCGCATCAAAGCTTGTCGGTTCGCCACCAGATCAAAGCTTGACGGCGTACTGCAGTACTTTTGTTTCGCTATCAAAAAGAGTTTTCCTGCAAAAAGCTATCGCGCCTTCATTGTCATCTTGTTCGACGTCGAAAAAGATGTCGTGAAAATTATTATTCCTCGCATGGTCCGTCAAATGACCTATCAGGTTTCCCCACCCCTTGACCTTAAAAGCTCTTCTTCACCCCCAGATCATGAACATAAACACCGGGACTCGCCACCTCATAACCAAGAAGAACGTAGGCCGTCAACCCGCCGACCACTTCGTTTCCGACCTTGGCAACCACTACCAACAGGTTCTCGTCCCTCAACAGACGCAGGAGATACTCCTCATCGGGGTGATCACGACCGCCCCAGTCAAATACCTCCCGGAAAACATCGAGCAAATTTTTTAATTCTTCAATGTCCGCGTCGATGAGTTTGATGCCGAATTCTCGTGCACGCATTTTGCCCTCTCCCGGAGTTGGGTCGCTGTTTTCTGGCATCAAAGCGGTGCTCGCCGCTCAGCCCGCACGGCATTCAGGTCGTTGTCGTCCCAAGGTTTCTCCTCGTCATGGAAAACACAGGAGACGGTCCTGCCAGCGGAGTGGGTGGGGTGGATCACGTTTCGTTTCCATTCTTGTGGAGCTACGTAGAGAGTTTGACAACTTTGGCTCGGCGCACGAACCGTGTGTTCTCGCTGGTTGCGAGGGGTTTACCGGACATCGAAGCGATCGCCGGAACCCTGTGTTGTGGACTCCCGGGGCCAGTCTGTCCGCTCACTTGAGATGGCTCAAACTTTTCTGACCGACGCCGAGGTCGACGAGCTGGTCGCTGCTTACGAGGCCGGCGCGACCCTGCGCGGGCTGGCCAAGCAGTTCCATATCCACCGCCTGACGGCGGCAGCCCATCTTGCACGCCGCGGCGTCCCCGTTCGCCGCGTGGGTCTGGACTCTGCACAGAGCAAGGAAGCCGCCCGGCTGTACCAAGCTGTTGGACGCTCGTGCAGCTGGGCTGCCGGTTCGAGGTGGACCCACAGACCGTGCATCGAACCATCACACGTCAGGGAGTGTCGATCCGGCCAGGTGGACGACCACGTCGGCGTGACAAGAAGGACAACTCAGCAGCCTGATTTGTTCGGGACTCGCCCCCGGTCCTGCGGGTGCTCTAACCGAACGGAACATGAACGGGCTCGCTCGTCACACGTGGTGCTCCGTCGAGGAGGCAGTACGTCGATGAGCGCCCGTAGGCCACCCCGAAGGACCCACAAAGAAGAGAACCTGCCTCACAGCCAATGCACGCCACCATCGTGCATCCCGGCTAGGTGCGTTCGTGCGAAACAGACAGACGCAGAAATCTAGGGCCAGATCACCAGCATCGGGCTGATCTCATCTCACCGATACCCGCACCAAACAAATGGCTTCCATGACGATCTAAACGGTGATCGCACTTCTCGCCGTGTGCTCGTTGACGGTGGTGGGCCCGGGACGGTGATGCGGAGCGCGCAAGCCGCACATCTACTTCGGGAACATCGTGATAATCATCTCGTTGGTACGGTGTCGCGCGGAGCGCCCCTCGCCGTTTCCACCGAGCGTCGAGAACGATGCGGAGGAAACCAGTGTGTCTACGTCGAACCACTCGCGCGCTAGCTCGGCCACTTCTTTGCCCGATACTCCGTTGCTCGCACGCGACTGTGGGAAGGTCACGATCACACGGGCCCTCTTGCGCCCCAAGGTTGACAGCAGATCCGCAAACGCAGTTCGCGCGCCCGAGACTGTACTGAATTCGGATCGGCAACGATCGGTTAAGGCTGGGGAACGCCCAGCACCTGAGACGGCGCTGAACCCGCCAACCGCGATCCCTTCTAGTACGTGATAAAAGCGGCTGTATTGAGCGGCGGAATACGGAGGGTCAACGAAAACCACTTCGCCGCCCTTGAGCATTTCCGCGTATGAGTTTGCATCCCCAACGAGGGCCCGACCTCTACGTGTAGCTTGTTGACAAGCGATACTGCGAAGTGCCGACTCAACCTCGTCCAGCAGGTCGCGGTTCCAAATCGACTGGATATGCGGAAGGGCTTTTTCCGTCGGTTGGAACGGCTGTGCCGTGTGTCCAGGGGACGCAGAACATCTGCTAGCAGCAGAGATGAGGGCTGCCAAACACACTCTTTCGTCTGGCTTGCGGGTTGGAAGCGTATCCCTCAGCCGCTGTATCTGTGACGACTGCTCCAAGCTAAAGTAGTGTCCCCCATATGCGCGGACCAAGGGTTGCGACTGCCCTGCCGCAATGCTCCGAGCCCTCTCAACAGCGGACCTGCTAAGAGACCCAGTCCTAGATTCTCGCTCCTGCTCGATCGCAGCCTGCATCAATGTTTCAACCAAACGCACCGGCTCAATCCACGACTTGATGAGCCTGTCCGCATCTACTCTGCGCGTTCGCTCAATAACAGACCCGCTCAGAGCGGCAGCGTAGTTCTGGAGATCAACGGCGGTCACGCTAGCATCGAGCTGTGTTGCAACGAACCAAGAGACGGATCCGGACCCTGCAAACAGATCCACGAAGCTGTCCCCTGGACACACGACCTTTCGGAGCTGACGGCCCAATCCATTCTGAAGTTGCCAGCGTTTAGATCCCATATATTTCATGCAGGAATACCCCAGAGTGCCACCAGCTCGAAATACGAGAGTCTAGAGAATGCTCGCGGACAAGCTTCAATAAAGTCGACCCTTGTGCTGGCACCCCCAGCAACCCAACTCTCGACATCCTCAAGTTCGACGTTGATGTCTTCCCAAAGATCTCGAAGGTCTTCACTGGGAGGCGCTGTGGTCCAGATTCCGCGGTCTGTACCCAGAGCGTTCCACCAAAACTCATGGTCGCGGAGCGTCAGGCCCGCTCGTTCTACCAGTAGCCGGCATGACGAAGTCGCCAATGCGAGCAAAAGAGCGCTTCTCGACATCAACTGAAGATGATGTTGCGGGTCCGTCGCCTCCGTATCGAGCGCAGCATAAGCAAAAACCGGATGGTCCGCGGATTCTGTCTTACGCAAAAGAAAACTCTTTACGCGCTGTCGAACAGATTCATCTGACATCTGGCCGACGACGGTATCGACCAGGTTCTCAAAATCAGCAGCGGCGTTACACGGCTTCTTTCCTTCGACGCCCTCGAAAGCGCGTTCCAAAGTGATCCTGAGAATATGAATATCAAGAACGGAAAACCCGGTGACGCTTGGCTCCAGTGAACGCCAGAGATCCACAGCGAATGAGACATCGACCCGTTCGCTCGCCTTCTTCCCAGCAATGAGCCGGTTGGGGCGGTAGCTTGCGATGTTACGTGACTCTTGATCGTCAGCTACACGCTGAATGTCCAGTCCGAGTGACGTGATCCAGTCGGACGCCACCGCTCCCCAAGCCGAGTAACCGGAGGCCAGCGAGAGCCAGTCACCTACAGGAACTCCGTAGGGTCGGACGGAATCTCCAATCAGTTTCCACGACCCTTGACTTTGAGCCCACCAGTGCAAAGCGGCCCATGTGAACTGATGGGTCGGAGACTTGGGTGCAACTTCTACGATACTGCGCGGCCCAGTCACGACATAGTTCCATCCGCTAAAAACCCCTACCCCGTTACAGGCAAGAATCGACATCGCCGCTCGAAGTTCAGCGTAGTATGACAGATGACGCGCAACTGCGTAGTCTCCAATGAGATGCGCTTGCATCGCGCGTCCGAGGAAGCCCCATCCGTCGGCCATATGCAGCACCGTTGACGCGGATATATATTCAGCGAGATGCTTGCCGTTTATCTGACTTCCTTGCCGATCGGTTCTGATTCGATCAACAGTGTCAGTGCCGTACACATTCGCCTTAGCCAGCCAACGTCCGTCGTCACGGTACCTGCGCAGCCGACGGAATGTCTCGACTACACTATTCGGGTCAGCTTGTGCGAGTACCGAGATCTGCGAAGCGGTGGCCGAGATATTCGCTGTCACCACTCAGTCCCAACCGAGTTGGTCGATGACCTCACGCGCGCTAGCTGAGACGTTCTGCTCCGCAGAGGATAGCAAATGTTTCAGAACATCTTCTCGCAGCTCTCGATATCCCGTGCTCCCGCGAAAGCGTGCCTTGGTGCTCTTCTCTGATGGAGTGAGCGTATTTGATCCATAAGTTCGCCAGTCGTAGGTAGCTAGCCCTCGCGCTACGGCTTGAAGGAATCCGTCAATATCAGATCGCTTTCGAAGGGACTGCAGACCCTCCCGTATACCTATCTCAGAAGTACCTTCACTGAAATCATTCGGCTGCCAGGATTTGAGTCCGAGAGCATCTGCTTGGACAAAGCAAAGGTCGTTGTAAATTGCAAGTATTGCCCTAACCCCCTGATCCGTGTTAGGGAGTGTAGTGGGCCCTTCGAAGGCTGGATCTGGATCTAGGTTGAGCTGCTCCTCCCGTAATGCTTTGGCCCACACTGCGTCCGTCTCTCGGATTGCCTCCCTGACGTAGGTCCAAGCCGCGATCAGGAAGGCGGACTGCTGCGAACGATTCCATGGTAGGACGGCCCTGTCTTTCCCTGCAGGTGCACCGTAAAGACCACCAATCGGGACCCGCGTAGACTCCCACTTCTTTACGAATGTGGCAAGGAGGGAACGAATCCACGCTGCCTGGGTAACAAATCGGCGGCCGCTATCACCAAGCATGTCAATTCGCTGATACCAAGGACTTTCCGGGTATGACCAGAGAGCCTCAGTGAGTTCTTGCGCCCTTGACTCGCGGTAGATGGTCGGCCCGCCGGCATGCTCCAGCCAATCCTCAGTGCGCAATAGCGGATAGAGATCGAACCCGAGTGATGTGTTGATCTTCGCGGGTTTAATGTTGATGACGTAAAAAAGGTATGCCTGCCAACTGATGTCGAGTCCATGAAAGAGCACGACGGGCAATTCGAAATCTTCATCCTCCGATTCATCGAAAGCCCAGAGCCTGTGCTGACCGTCGATCACTTCGATGGGCGCGGTCTTCTTAGGTCGCCAAGTTGACGAAAAGCCTTCAGGGAGGACCAACCTCGCGATCTCTCCATCGTCAACTATCTCCACAAGATCCTCGGGAGCAACTGCTCCACCCTCGCGTATGTCATCAGATATCAACACATTGACAACGATCGCGGTAGGCAGCCATCCGGGCTTCTTTAGGTCATCAAACTCACCAGACTTCCGGGATGATTGCGAGATTGCAGACCAAGGGAATCCATTTCTAACAAACTCTGCAATCTCAAGACTTCGGGCTTTATTATGCCGCCGCTGGACGCCAAGATCGGACTGTCTTGAACCTTTACGCGCGGAGGAGCGACGATGGATGTCGCAAAGAGCGCGCAGCTGGGATGCCTTTATCGATGTGACATAAAAGTGCTCTGAGGGTCGACGACGGTGGGCGCTGGGGTCAAACTTTACGCCCTCCCAAGCATCAAGCCACTGCCTCACACGAAGAGCGGGCATGGTTGTGCGTTTGAGGGCTTCCATGCTCTCATCGTACCTGGCGCGCTGCCTCGCCGTCGTGAGGATGGTTATCTTCCGGACGTCGCTGTCGTATACAGCTCGTGACGATGCTTGCGCGCGCCGCGCGGTCGGCTGACATCTTCTCCCTGCGGCCACGAGGGATCGCCTACGTGGCGTCCGCGAGTGTTGCACGTCGCCAGCGTTCCGCCGCCGTGTCGCGGAGGGCCTGTAGGAGGCAGACGGGTCCGATCCAGAGGAACTTGAAGGCGTTCCAGGCGATGTGTCTGATGTTCGTGCCTAGCTTGGTGCACGTGTACTCCGCATCAGTGATGACACCGTCAGTTGCTTGAGGTCCAGAGAGCTCTTGATCGCATCATCATCACTCACCAGCACCACCGCCACGGCCCAGACGCACTACTCCGTACCGGCCACGCGTGCCTGTTCATGTCCGCGCCCGACATCGAAAAACTCACCGGAGCGATCTCTGTAGTCCGATCGGCACATTGTGGGGTCTCGCACCATCCAGATGGTGGAGCGAGACCCCTTCTTCGTTTGCCCGGCCATCGGCGGGTTACAGGTCGAGGTGCCGCGTCGCCTGGGCGGCAGGGCGCCGCCGCTCGTTCTCGATGGTCGGGCGGGTCAGCGTTCGTAGTGCTGTGTCGGCCCAGGCGCGGTCGGTCTTCTGCGCCGTGGTCTCCGGTCGGGCGCCGATCGGGGCCGGGTCGGTGATCTGGTAGCGATCACGGTAGGCGGCGACGACCACAGCGCGGCGTCGCCACTGCTGCCGCTCCCGCCCATGGGCTGGGATCTGACCGAGTGCCGTAACCCATGGTTGTTGCGTTTGGATGGCGGTGTCGTGGACGGCTTCTGCTCGGGTTTCGATGAGGTGGCGGCGCTCGGCTAGGGCCTGTTGCATGTCGGAAGTCATGGGGCCGTTGGCTTCAGGAATCAGCCCGGCGATGAGACGCGGCGCGTGACGGGTGCATCCTGATCCGGCGGGGCGGGTGGTGGCGTTGGCGAGGCGGTGGTGGATGACGGAGGAGATGTCATCGGCGTTGGTGAACCCGCGAGCCTTGATGAGGCGTGGCAGGAGAGCGTCGACGTTGTGGTGGTTGGCTTCGACCCGGCGCAGTTCCGCAATCAACGCACCGAAGGCATCGGATTCAATCACGGCTTGTGCTTGGTCGGTGGTCAGGCCGCTGCTCTTAACGAGACTCGCCCAGCGGTCGTGTTGGGCAGCGGCGGCGATGGTTTCGTACTCGGCGGCGAGTTGGGCGATCGAACCCCACCGGTCCTGCTCGGCGGTGATGGTCTCGTGCGCCGACAGCTCAGCACCAGATTGCTGGATCACGCCGTAGAGGACGGAGCGGGCGGTGGCGTCGGGGTTGTCGCCGGAGTGCGGGGTGGCGTGGCTGCCGGGGCGGTCGAGGACAGCATAGGCCTGATTCGACTCTCGCCCACGCGTCATCGCCACTTACAGGTTCTCCCGCGTGGTGGTCGGCTCCACCGGGACATGAGCGGTGTCAATCGTGATGCCATGCGCCTGGTGGGCGGTGACGGCATAGCCGAGGCCGACATGGTCAGTTATGTAGTCGGCGGGTAGGACGATGCTGTTGCCGAACCTGGTGCAGGGCAGGCGGATCGTGGCCGACCCGTCGCCGCGCACGGCGGTGACAGTACGCAAGCTCATGCGCCTGGAGGTCCTAGTAGCGTGTCAAACCCACCCCAAGGCCCGCACCACCATGCCAGCGGCCGATTTGGCGGGATAGCCTGACCTGATCGAAAGGAACTTCACAGCAGACGTCCTGGATCGGATGCCGGCGGGTGACATCACCTACATTCACACCCGGGAAGGATTCGTGTATCTGGCTACCGTGACGAGACCTTCTACTCGAAAAGAACTGCTGGCTACGCATGGTCGAAACATGCGAACCGAATTGGTCCCAAACCCCTTGGAAATGGCGGTGCGAAACTCCCAACCCATCAAGAGCATGACGATTCTCCCGTTCAGATTCAGAGAACACAAAGTGCACATCCGCCGATTACACCGCCACCATGAACAAGTATGGTTTTCTCGCATCGGTGGGAAGAACCGGCGTGTGCTACGACAACGCAGCAGCGGAATCATTCAACGCCACCTGCAAGAAAGAACTCGTCAACCGGAAGATCTACCACACCAGAAGAAAAGCAATCAAAGAGGTGACATCATGGATTGAACTCTGTTACAATCAGACCAGGCTTCATTCCGCGATCGGGTACCGCACCCCGAACGAAGTCCATCAGGAATGGGGGAAAACCAAGACGGCAACCTAAACCATAATTCAAGTTTTTCACTGCCGTCCACAAAACCTATAGCAGTCCACCTCTCCATCCTCCACAACGGACAACAGCAATACCTCGCAGCCACCGACAACTCCCGCCGCGACCTCAACCAAGCAGTCTTCGACAAGATCTACCTCGACGATGACGAGATCACCAACAGCCAACACAAAGCCGTCTACCACTACCTGCTCGACAGCAACCTCCCAGCAGTCCTGGAGAACGAAGCCAAAAGGCAGCAGGACACCGTGACCCCTGACAACACCAAAAACCTCCGACCAATGGCCGGAGGTTCTAACGTGACACTTTTGGTGGAGCTAAGGGGATTCGAACCCCTGACCTCTTCCATGCCATGGAAGCGCGCTACCAACTGCGCCATAGCCCCGAGAGCTGCTCCAGACTATCGGATGCTCTCCCCTGTTGGCAAAGCGGCCCTGGCCGCCTGTTTCAGAGCCGTTGCGATGGTTTCCATGGCGGCGTCGTCGTGGGCCACCGAGAGGAACCACGCTTCGAAGGCCGACGGCGGCAATGCCACTCCCCCGTCCAGCATCGCGTGGAAGAACCGCCCGTAGGCCGCGGTGTCCTGGTCCTGGGCGTCTGCGTAGTCGATGACGGGCTTCTCCCGGAAGAACACGGAGAACAGGTTCCCGGCGGTCTGGATGACGTGGGGCACCCCGGCCCCGGTCAGCGCGTCGCCGACCAATCGCTGCAGCTCGGCGGAGCGGGCATCGACCCTGTCGTAGACCTCCGGTTTCGCCAGGTCGAGGGTGGCGATCCCGGCCGCGGTGGCGAGGGGATTCCCGGAGAGCGTGCCCGCCTGGTAGACGGGGCCGAGCGGGGCCAGCAGGTCCATGACCTCCCTGCGACCCCCGACCGCCGCGAGGGGCATGCCACCACCGACCACTTTCCCGAAGGTGATCAGGTCGGGCGCCCACTCCGGGGCCTCGACCCCCGCTTCGAAACCCCACCAGCCGGAGGCTCCGACGCGGAAACCGGTGAGTACCTCGTCGAGGATCATGAGTGCCCCGTGCTCGGCGGTCAACCGGCGGATCTCGGCGTTGAATCCCTCGGCCGGGGTGACGACCCCCATGTTCGCGGGTGCGGCCTCCGTGATGACCGCCGCGATCTGCCCGCCGATCCGTTCGAACAGCGAACGCAGTTCGTCGAAGTCGTTGTAGGAAAGCACGATGGTGTCGGCCGCGGCAGCCACCGTCACCCCGGCGCTTCCCGGAAGCCCCTGGGTGGCCACACCCGAACCGGCGGCGGCCAGCAGCGCATCCGAGTGTCCGTGATAGCAGCCCGCGAATTTGACGATCTTGTCGCGGCCCGTGGCGCCGCGGGCGATCCGCACCGCGGTCATGGTGGCCTCCGTGCCGGTGGAGACCAGCCTCACGTGTTCCGCGACAGGAACCCGGGCACGGATCCGCTCGGCGAGCTCCACCTCCGCGCCCGTCGGTGCCCCGAAACTGAGGCCCCTGGCGGCCGCTTCCTGCACGGCCGCGACGACCTGAGGATGGGCGTGCCCGAGCAGCGCCGGCCCCCAGGAACACACGAGATCGACGTAGCTGGTGCCATCGACGTCGGTCACTCGGCAACCGGATGCCTGCTTGATGAAACGCGGCGTGCCGCCAACGGACGCGAATGCCCGCACGGGCGAGTTGACCCCGCCCGGGATCGCCTCGCAGGCCCGTGTCATCCATTCCTGGTTCAGTCCAGCCATTCGGCAACCTCCAACGCCCAGTAGGTGAGCACCACATCGGCGCCCGAGCGAACGATACTCGTGATCGACTCCTCGATGGCGGCGCGCCGGTCGATCCAGCCGCGTTCTGCCGCCGCCTCGATCATGGCGTACTCCCCCGACACCTGGTAGGCCGCCACCGGAACCTTCGAGACGGCGGCCACATCGGCGAGCACGTCGAGGTAGTGGCTGGCGGGTTTGACCATCACCATGTCGGCGCCCTCCGCCAGGTCCAGCAGCGCCTCCCTGAGGCCCTCGCGGCGGTTCGCAGGGTCCTGCTGGTAGGTGCGGCGATCCCCCTGGAGGGATGAGCCGACCGCCTCCCGGAACGGCCCGTAGAACGCGGAGGCGTACTTCGCCGAGTAGGCCAGGATCCCGACGTCCTCGAAACCGGCCGCGTCCAGTCCGGTGCGAATCACCTGGATCTGGCCGTCCATCATCCCCGACGGCGCCACGACGTGCGTGCCGGCTCGGGCCTGCGCCACCGCCTGCTGCGCGTAGGCATCGCAGGTCTCGTCGTTGATCACACGACCGTCCTCGGCGAGGAAACCGCAGTGCCCGTGGCTGGTGAACTCATCCAGGCACACGTCCGACATGATCACCAGATCATCACCCACCGCTTCCCGGCAGGCGGTGATGGCCCGCTGTTCGATGCCGTCGGGCGCCCAGGCCTGCGTACCCCGCGGATCCTTGTCCGCATCATCGGGCACCCCGAACAGCATGATCCCGCCCAGTCCCGCCTCTGCCGCCGATCGTGCGACGCCACCGATCTGTTCGACGGTGTGCCGCCGCACCCCCGGCATGGCGCCGATCTCGGCGGGAGACTCGCCGACGAAGACGGGCAGAACGAGCTGCGCCGGGCGCGGCCGAGTTTCGCGGACCAGTTTTCTCATGGCGGCGGTGGTGCGTAGCCTGCGTGGGCGCTCGATCATGCGTTTCCCTTCCCAACCAGTTCGGCGGCGGCCCTTGCGACCGCCTCCGCGTCGGGGGACGGCGAGACACTGGCCGCCACCCCAAGTTCATTCAACACCTTCGCGGTGGGTTGTCCGATGGCCAGCACCCGGGTTTCCTCCGGCCAGCCCAGCCGTTCGTCGATCACCCGCGCCACCGAGCCCGCGGTCACGACCACTGCCGCGAACTCCCCGGCCCTCCAGCGGGCCGCCAGTTCGGCGGGTTCCCGGGTCGCCTCCATCGTGTAGACGGGGAAGACATCGACCTGCCAGCCCAGTTCCCGCAAACCCTCGGGAAGATCCGGTTTGGACAGCGCCGATCCCGGGATCACCACCCGTCCCGTGCCTGCCGGGAACTCCTCGACGAGTCCTGCCGCGTTGGCCTTCCCGGGGACGAGGTCCACCGCATACCCGGCCGCTTCCAAGGCCGCTGCGGTCGCCTTACCGACGGCGGCGATCCGCCCGGGCAGCCGGACACCCAGCCCCTGAAGAGCCTCGACGGTACGGGCGGAGGTAACCACCGACCAGTCGGCCTGCCCGAGGTCGAGTCCGTCGACCAGCATCACCGGAGCCTGCACCGGGAAGGTCGTGACCTCCAGTCCGGCGGCGCTCAGTGCCTTCGAGAGCGCGCCCGCCTCGCGGGGAAGGAACACCCTGCGTCCCCCGGCCTGGGGCCACAGGTCCGCGTCGTCGTGGAACTCGGCCAGCCGGGAGGCGCGGGTGGCGTCCAGCTGGGTCACGTCGGCGGCGCCGAGGGCGAGCAGCCGGGAGGCGGCGGTTCTTCCCGCACCGGAAATCAGCGGCACCTCGGTTCTGGCCTGGCGGGTGCCGTCGGCGGAGTACACCCCCGCTGCCAGCCCGTCACCGGTCCCGAGGGCCGCTATCGGGGCCGCGCAGCCACCGCCCAGGGCTGCCAGGACAGCCCGTTCCTCGGTGACCGCGAGTCGCGTGTCCGCGTCTTCCAGGGCTTCGAGGGCGGCGATCAGGGCGGCATCACCGGACCGGCACTCGACCCCGAGTGCCCCCTGCCCGGGGGCGGGCAGGATGGGCAGTTCCTCAGTGATCCGTCCCGCGAGCCCGAGGCGGCGCAGCCCCGCCGCGGCCAGCACCACCGCATCCAGGTCGCCGGAGGTCACCCGGGACAGCCGGGTGTCGATGTTGCCGCGGATGTCGACGAAGACCAGGTCGGGACGCAGGGCCCGCAGCTGCGCCACCCGTCGCGGCGACCCGGTGCCCACCCGGGCCCTCTTTGGTAGTTCGGCCAGGCTCAGGCCGTCGCGGGAGCACAGCGCGTCGCGGGGGGATTCCCGCTCCGGGGTGGCGGCGATCACCAGTCCGGGGACGGGTTCGACCGGGAGGTCCTTCAGGGAGTGGACGGCCAGATCCACTTCTCCCCTGAGCAGCGCGGAACGCAGCTCCGCGGCGAACACCCCGAGCCCGGAGAGCCGGGTCAGCGACCCGCGTTCGTGATCGCCGCGGGTGCGGATGGTGACGATTTCCACCTCGTGTCCGAGGGCACGGAGCCGGTCGGCCACCCAGGTGGACTGGGTCACCGCCAGGGTGGATGCGCGCGTTCCCAGCCTCATGCTGCCGCCTCCAGTCCGGATGCGATTGCGGCCTCTATTCCATTGCCCGCCACCCAGGCCCCCGCCACCTTGACGTTGGTGGGAAGGGATTCCAGCAGCCCGGCCCGTTCCGCGGCCGGGAGCGCCCTGGGTACGGAGGGCCAGCGCACCAGTGCGTGGTCACGGAGCACCAGGTTCTCGCACCCGAGCAGCAGGCGGGCATCGGCCAGGGCCTGCTCCCGGGTGGGGTTGGCGTCGGGCGCGTAGCTGAGGCGGATCAACTCCACCCCGCCGCGGCTCCAGGGCCATTTCGCCGAGTAGTGGGTCAGCGCCCGGGCTCCGAGCCCCGGGATCGGCTGGCCGAGCATCACCCCGGAACCGACCGGCGCCCCCGCCAGTGGCTCGGGTTCCAGCGCCAGGACCGCGTTGAGCGAGGTCCCCGTCGCGGGTGCCGATGCGGTGATTCCCAGCCCGCCGAGCAGTTCCACGGCGGGACGGGCGGGACAGGCCAGGATCACGCGGTCGGCCTCCAGCCGGTCACCGCCTGCGGTGACCGTCGCGTCGCGTCCGATCCCGGTGACACGGGCACCGAGCCGGATCTTTCCGCCGTTGCCCCGGATGTCGGAGGCCAGGGCCTCGACGAGGCGGATCAAACCCCCGATGGGTTGGGCGACGGCGGAGCGGCTACCGCGGGCCGCCGCTACCTTCGCGTACAGGGATCCGGGTCCCCTAAGGCCGGGCGCGAACTGCGCCAGCGGCATCTGGTCGGGTTCCATCCGGTAGACGGTCCGGGTCACGGGGGCCACCAGCCGGTCGGTTACGGCCCGGCCGAGGCGCGCGGTCACCAGTTCGCCGACGGTGGCTGCGCCGGCCCCGATCTCGTCGCCGAGTCCGGGTTCGGCCAGTGCCGTTGCCAGGTCCGTGCCGTCCAGGGCGGAAGTCAGGGCCGGATCGTCCGGGCCGGCGGGAATGCCCAGTACTCCGTCGGCGCCGGGCCAGGACCGCGTGGCGGACCAGCGGATGTGCGGTCCCCCCGTGGGGGCGGCGACCTCCAGCCCGAGGGTCGCGCACAGTTCGTCCGCGACTCCCAAGCGGCGGGCGTAGGCCTCGGCCCCGCCGTCGATCACCTTCCCGGCTATCGTCAGCGGCGCCACCATCCCGCCTATCCGTTCCGAGGCCTCCAGGACGACAACCTCGGCGCCCGCGCGGGCCAGCCGGTGGGCGGCCGCCAGCCCGGCCACCCCGGCCCCGACGATCACGGCCCTCACAGCTCGTGCACCAGGGCGACGAGGTCGGTCAGCACCGCGGGATCGGTCTCGGGTGGTACGCCGTGCCCGAGGTTGACCACGTGGGCGGGAGCGGATCGGCCTCGCTCGACGACATCCCTGGTGTGGGCGGCGAGGTTCTCCCAGCCCGCGGCCAGTCTCGCGGGATCGATGTTGCCCTGGAGCACTTTTCCGGGCAGGCGGCGCGCGGCCTCGTCCAGGGGGATGCGGTGGTCGATCCCGATCGCCTCGGATCCGCATTCGGCCATGGCCTCCAGCAGGTGTACGGTTCCGGTGCCGAAGTGGATGCGGGGCACGGAAACGCTCTCCAGCGCCCGCCGCGAGTAGGGGGCGACCCGGGTGGTGTAGTCGGCCAGGCAGAGCGTCCCGACCCAGGAGTCGAACAGCTGCACCGCCCGCGCCCCGGCCGCAACCTGGATGCGCAGGAACTCACCCGACAGGTCGGCGCACCAGCTGAGCAGCCGGTCCCACGCCGCGGGCTCGGCGTGCATGAAGGCCCGCGCCCCCAGGTGGTCGCGGGAGCCGCGACCCTCAACCAGATAGGCAGCCAAGGTGAAGGGGGCGCCCGCGAATCCGATCACCGGCGTGTCCTCGCCGAGTTCCGCGACGGCCAGCGCCACCGCTTTCTCCACGGCCGATGCATCGAGGATCCGGCGCTCCACCAGCCTGTTCACCTCCGTGACGCTGTTCACCGGTTGTTCGAAAACCGGCCCCACCCCGGCGGTGATCGTCACCTCGACGCCCGCGAGCGCCAGGGGGATCATGATGTCGGAGAAGAACACGGCCGCGTCCACACCGTGGCGGCGCACCGGCTGGCAGGTTATCTCGGCGGCCAGTTCGGGGTTGAGGCAGGCATCCAGCATCGCGACGCCCTGTCTCGCATTGCGGTACTCTGGTAGGGATCGCCCAGCCTGACGCATGAACCACACGGGCAGACGTTCCGGCCGACGACCCTCGAGGGCGGCCAGAAGGGCAGGCTGATCGCTTCTCATCATGGCCGAATTCTGCCCTATCGCCAGAAATCTGGTTCACTGGAACCACTGTGAGCCTTCGCATCTTGTCCGTAACGCATGACCTCCACGGTCTGACCGAGGTCCAGCGCGTATCTCAACATACGGACACTCTGTCCGCTTCATTGAGGAGCACCGCCGGTGTCGAGGGCCTGGTCACCCTGGCGACCTGCAACCGGCTCGAGTTCATGATCGACTCCCCGAAGGTACCCGAAGCCCACCTGCGCCTGAGGCTGGCCCGCGAGCTCGATTCCCAGCCCGACTGGGTCGTGTACGAGGGCGAGGACGCCCTCACCCACCTGTTCCGGGTCGCCTCCGGGCTGGAGTCGATGGTGGTCGGTGAGCGGGAGATCACAGGGCAGCTGCGACGCGCCCTGAAGACCGCACAGGCCTCCGGTGACGCATCCGGCACCCTGACCAGCGTCATCAACGCCGCCCTGCACACCTCCCGGCGGGTGAGCGCCGAGACCCGGCTGCAGGAGTCGGGACGTTCGGTGGTCAGCGTCGGCCTCGACATGACAGAGATCACGGACTGGGAAAACCAGCGGGTGTTGCTGGTGGGCACCGGTTCCTACGCGGGCGCCGTCGTCGCGGCACTGCGGCAACGCGGGGCCGGAACCATCTTCGTCCACTCCTCGTCCGGGAGGGCGACCGGATTCGCCGAGCGGCACGCCATCACCCCCGCTCTGGACCTAGATTCGGCCCTGGGCAAGGCCACGCTGGTGGTCACCTGCCGAGGCTCGGCCACTCCCGTGGTGACCACCGCCAACCTCAAGGACGCCACCCCCACCGTGCTGCTCGACCTGTCCTTGCAGCCGGACGTGGATCCGGCCGTGGCCTCTCTCCCGGGGATCACCCTCCTCGACCTGACCGCGATCCAGGCCGCCATCTCCCCCACCTGGGCCGCCGACTCTGCCCACGCCGAACGGATCGTCGCCGAAGGGGTGCACGATATCTCCGATCGCCTGGCCTCCCGCGCCGCGGACCCCGCGGTCGCCTCGCTGCGGGCCGCGATGCTGCGGATCGTCGACGAGGAGGTGGCGCGGCTCCCGCAGGGCCGCGCGCTGACCGTCGAGGACTGTGCCCTGGCGCTTCGGCATCTGACCACGAAGCTGCTTCACACTCCCTCGATACGAGCACGCGACGCCGCGGCCGAGGGCAGAATCGCCGACTACCTGGCGGCCATGGAGGAGCTCTACGGCATCGATATCCAACCCGATTTCGACGTTAAGAGCCATCGTCGCTGCCCGGTGACGGGGCTCAGTTTCGCCGATCTCGCCACCGAACCCACGGAGATCAGATGAGTGATGCCCTGAGCCCGTATTCGGCCGTGCTGCTGGCCTCCTACGGGGGTCCGCGCCAACCGGAGGACGTGTTGCCCTTCATGCGCAACGCCACCGCGGGACGGGGGGTGCCGGACGAACGCCTGCTGGAGGTCTCCCAGCATTACCAGCTCTTCGGTGGTCGCTCCCCCATCAACGAGCAGAACGAGGCGCTCCGCGACGCCCTCGTGGCGGAGTTGAAAAGACGAGGCTGCCCCCGTCCCGTCGTGATCGGGAACCGCAACTGGACCCCTTTCTTCGCCGAGACCGTCTCCACCCTGCACCGTGACCGTCACGACAGGGTGGTGGCGTTGACCACCGCCGCGTATTCCTGCTATTCCGCCTGTCGTCAGTACCGGGAGGACCTGGCCGCCGTCATGGAACAGGTATCCGGCGTGATCATCGACAAGGTCGGCCCCTATTCGGAGCGCGACGGTTTCATTTCGGCCAACGTGGACGCCCTGGTCGCATCCGTACAGGCGCTGCGGTCCCGGATCGGCGACGGGGTGATGAAGGTGTTGTTCGTCACCCATTCCATTCCCGTCGCCATGAACGCCGCTTCCGCTAACGGCACCCCTGCTGCCCGCTACGACGCCCAGCACATCAGGGTTGCCTCCCGGGTGGCCGAGGCCGCCGAGGCCTACCTGGGTGAGCGTCTCGACTGGGAGCTGGTCTACTGTTCCCGTTCGGGCAGCCCGCACGTTTCCTGGCTCGAACCCGACGTCAACGACCGCTTGGCCGAGCTGACGGGCGTAGCCGGCGTGGTCGCCGCCCCGATCGGTTTCATCAGCGACCACATGGAGGTTGCCTACGACCTGGACACCCAGGCCCGCGAATCGGCGGCAGCGGCCGGTTTCGACTACGAACGCGCCGCCACCGCCGGCATCCACCCAGACTTCATCGCCACCCTGGCCGATCTTCTTCTCGAGCAGGCCGCCGTGGCGCGGGGCGAACTCGCCCCACCCGACCATCCCTGCCTCACGGAGCCGGCGAGTTGCTGCCTCCCCCATCCGCAGAAGGAGCAAACCCATGTCCCATCCGCATCACACGCACACTGATCCCCGCGACCATCTGATTCCGGCCGAGGAGGTCAACGCCACCCCGCACTACGTGATGTATTCGGTGTTCCGCACCGCGGGTCCGCTGCGCGATCCCGACACCGCGGCCACGGAGAAGGCGGTTCTCGACACCGGAGTGAGCATCCGCGGCTGGTACGACATCGGTGGTTTCCGCGCCGACGCTGACCTGATGCTGTGGACCCTGGCCAACGACCCGCACCAGCTGCAGGCGGCCTACCACGCGCTGCGCGGCTCTGGGCTGGGCCGGGACCTGGAGCCGGTGTGGTCCTGCATCGGTGTGCACCGGCCCGCCGAGTTCAACCGCGGCCACACCCCGGCCTGTTTCTCCGGTGTCGCCCCCCGCCCGTGGGCGTGCGTCTACCCGTTCGTGCGCAGCTACGAGTGGTACTACATGGACGAGGAGCGCCGCTCCAAGATGCTGGCCGCCCACGGCCGCATGGGCCGCGAGTACCCCGACGTGCCGGGTTCCACCACCTCGGCCTTCGCGCTGAACGACTACGAGTGGCTGCTGGCCTTCGAGGCCGACGAACTGCACCGCCTCACCGACGCGATGCGGCACCAGCGTGGGGCCGAGGCCCGGCTGCACGTGCGCAAGGAGATCCCGTTCTTCACCGGTCCCCGCGTCACCCTCGAGGAGTGGGTCTCCCGCCAGCCCCGGAACTGAGAGGTCCGGCATTCCCCGAAGCCGATCGGGTCGACGAGTCGCGTGGGGTGGGGCATTCGAGATGCCCCACCCCACGTGGCCTCGGTTCCGTCCCCTAGCCCTCGATGACCTCGCGGAGGAGCCTCAGGACCTCGGTCGCGGAGTAGTTCTCGGTGGTTGCGGCCACCTTGATCCCGGCCCGTTCCAGCACCTTGGTGGCGGAGTCGCCGACGGCGAACACCAGCACCTCGGGATGCCAGCCGAGGAGACGCCCCACGGCTATCGCATTCGAACCTGAGGTGACGATCACCGCGTCGAATGCGCCCTCCTCCCACATCTCGCGGATGTCGGTGGGCGCCTTCCGCAGCAACTGCATGGTGTAGACGGGAATCAGCTGGGCCTTCCAGCCCTTCGCGTGGAGCCCGGAGATGAACCCCGGCGCGAGCAGGGCCGATCCGGGCACCAGGACCGTTCCCGTTCCGTCGCCCGTGGGCCAGATCTCGAGGAGCGCGGGAACACCGGCCGCTCCCTCGGGAACCAGGTCGACGTGGTAGCCCATCTCACGCAGCGCATCCGCCGTTCCCACGCCGACAGCGGCGATCTTCGCCTCCTTGGGGAGCCTCCAGCCAAGTTCCCGGATGCTCTCGACGGCGCGCACCGAGGTGAACGCCACCCAGTCGGCGCCCTCCAGGGTGGAGCTGACCGCCAGCACCTCGCGGCGCTGCAGCGTCACGGATGTGACGTCCAAGCCGTGTTCACGCAGCCCGCGGGCGATCCGTCCTTCCTCGCGGGGAACGAGGATCCTCGCCTTGGTGAGTTCGGTGACCCGGTGGCCGCTCTCCGCCTCGGGTTCGGTTTCGTTCTGTGACTGGTTGCGTCCGAGTTCCTCGGCCCCTTTGGAACGCAGATAGGCGGCTGCGCGGCGGGCGGTGCGCACGGCGTGGTACTCGGAGGTGGGCATGCCCATCTGCACCATCAGTCCCTTGGAGCCGTCCTTCGGCAGGACCGCGACGATCAGCGACAGCACCCCGTCCCGCTTGGCCTTCGCGGCCACCGAGACCGCTTCGCTGACGTCGAGGGCGGCGTAGGCTGCCCGCTCGGCCATGACGCAGACGCGGGTGTCGGGATGATCAAGTTCCTGAAGGATGCCGATGAGTTCTTTGTCCTCGCTGCGGCACTCGAGACCGGTGGCCCCCAGTCCGGCATCCGGGAGGATGCCGTCCAGGTATTCGGTGACGAGATCGAGGCGCCCCACGGCCTCGAAGTCGGCGGCTCCGGCCACCAGGCCGTCGATCTCGCCGGTGCGCACCTTCTCCAGGAACTCGAGGAGCTGTCCGGGGGTGCGTTTGACGAACGTGAGTCCGGGGTTGATGCTCAGCAGCTGCGAGCGACGCAGGCTGGAGCGCGTGGCTATCACCGATCCCTCGGGAAGCTGTTCCAGGGTCAGGCCGTCGCGGGCCACCAGTGCGTCGCGCTGATCACCGCGTTTCAGGACGGCCGCGAAAGTCAGACCCGGCATCTGTTGTTTGGGGATGCGGTGCATGCGATGCACCACCATGTCGAAATCACCACGCATCAGGCCGAGACGCAGCTGCCCCACCGTCTCGGAGTCACCTGCGGCGGGGATGTGCACCACATCCACGTCGTGTCCCATTTCCCGTAGGGTGGCGGCCACGGCTTGCGAGCGGGCTACATCCACCACGGAGTTCTTCGTGCCAAGACTGATCTTCAACTCGTCCATCCTCACTGAATAACGACTACGGCTGGTCAATCGTCGGGCCCAGCCTATCGATCCGTGAGGGAGGATTTGCCGTCAGGATGGATCCGCGCGATTCGCCCAGTCCTCCAGCCCCGGTCCGACCTCCTCCACCCCGGGATCCGGGAGCAGGGCTCCCCGCCGGAATGCGCGCCCGAAGCCGGTGGGCAGGAACACAGGAGTCGGAAGGATTCCCCCAGGTCCAGGGGTTCTCCGCACCAGTTCCCAGAGGGTCATCTCCTCTGGGCCGGACACCTCGACGAGATCCCCGCCGCGTTTCCCCGACGCCGTCTCGGCCAGCACCCGGGCCGCCGCCTCGAGAGCGATCGGCTTGATGCGCATCCCGGGCACGAACCCCAGCGGACCCAGCCGGTTGCGTTCCAGGACTTGGGCGCCGAACTCGAACCACTGGGTGGTGCGCACGATCGTCAGGGCCGGGCTGAACCGCCTGGCCGTCTCCTCCTGGGCCTTCTTGCCCGCGAAGTACCCGTATCCCTGAACCTCCGGCCGGTCGGTGTTGACGATCGACAAGAGGATGTGGCGAGCTCCCGCCTGGGCCGCTGCGTGCGCAACCGATCGCGCAGACCGTTCGAAGAACTCAACGCAGGATTTGCGCCCGGTGGCGACGATGTTCGTCGCCTCGATCACCACATCGGCCTCGAGCGGCGGCAACGATTCCGCCGTCACGTCGAACCCAGTGGAGCGCGAGACCTGTCGCGCCCGGATCCCCTCGGCCTCGCAGGCGCGCTGGATCGCGACCCCCGAGGCCCCTCCCCCGACTATCACCGCATGCATGCACATCTCCCATCCCTCTACGACCGTAGAGACTATATGATCGTAGAGGATACACGGGAGGGCGGATGGACCGACGACAACGGATCGCGAATGCGGGGATCGCCCTGATAGCGCGCGGCGGCACCCACCGCCTGACCCACCGCGCGGTGGATACCGAGGCCGGGCTCCCCAACGGCTCGACCTCGTATTACGCGCGTTCCCGCCGCGACCTGATCCGTCTGGTGATGGAACAGCTCTCCGCGGAATCGCAGGCCGACCTGACCGACATCGAGGTGCTCGGGAAGCTGACGGTCCGGCAGGCCACCGGCCTGGTGGGCAGGCTGGCCGAACGACTCATCCTGAACGGCGATGCGCAGGCGGCTCGGTTCGCCTTGATGTTCGAGGTCCGCGACGATGACGAGCTGCGCCGAGAGCTCACCGTCGACGCCCCGGTGCGTCGCAGTTTCGATGAGAAGGCCGTCGAGCTGCTGCGCGCCCTCGGCGTGGCTGATCCGGAGGAGAAAGCACCGGAGTTCGTCGCCCTGGTCGACGCGGTCCTGATGTACCGGGCCGTGGACGCGGCCCCCATCGACCCGGCCGGCGTGGTCGAGACCTATCTGGACGGCCTGGTCAGGCGAAAACCGACGGCAGCCCTATGACGTAGCTGTTGATCTCTCCCCCGCCGAAGTTGGTGGCGAAGATGATGCGGCTGAGGTCGCGAGAGGCGCTGGCCTGAGGTTCGAGGAAGTAGGTGTCGCCGTCGACATGGTCCCAGTCGGCGCGGATGTGGGCGACGTTGAGTGCCCTTCCGCCGGGGGTGAGTTCCAGCAGCCACACCTTCCGGTACTCGGCCCGGATGGTGGGAGCAGGTGTCTGGGAGTTGTGGCCGGCGCTGTCGCCGTAGGTGGAGATGACCGCCCACCCGGGGGCACCGAAGGCCTGCCCGCTGATGTGCACCGCGTAGGCCTCGCCATCAATCGGGTAGAGGGTGTGCAGGTCGTTGCGCTCGCCGGTAGCGACATCGATGGACGCGATCTGCCCCTTCCCGTAGTCGGCGACCACCAGGAGGTCCCTGCGGTCCGGGCCGAGGGCGAGATCGGAGTGTTCCGAACCGTCGAGAAGTTGGCGTGACTGTGTGAAGTTGGTGCTGTAGGCGACGGTTCCGCCCTCCCCGGCCAGCCAGGACGGCACCACGTATGTGCCGCTCGGCGCCGTTGAGACGTGGTCCGGGAAGGCCCCCGGGACGGGGAAGGCCGAGGCATCCAGGGTGCCGATCACGGTTTTGTTCTCGAGGTCGAGGGCGAGGAGCCCGTGACAGGTGTTGCGCTGGGCGGCCGCGTCGTAAGAGGTGGCCATGAGTCCCAGGACCTTGCCGTCGGCGCTTAGGGTGCCCTCCCCCTTGGTCCAGAAGGACGTGGCCTCGGGCCAGGGGGTCTGGCCTGCGAAATCGAAGGCCTGTTCTTTGGTTCCAGCCTCCACGTCGAGCAGCCACCAGACCATGCCGCCGTTGCGTTCGGTGAAGTAGAGCCGGGAGGGCTCACCGGGGTGCCAGAGGGGTTCGCAGTCGCCGACCAGGTCCGGGAGCTTACGCAGATACCCAAAGGTGGTGGCGTCGTAGAGGTGCCAGAACCCCTTGCCGTCCTGGGCGAGATAACGGCTGGCGTCGGCGTTGAAGGCCTGGCGTCTGGAGTACTCGTGCCGCATACGGCCGCCTTCCCCTTCGGTGACGGCGGTCGCGCGGTACAGGCGGGTTCCGTAGGTGGGGTCGATCAGGGCGTCGGACAGCCCGGTGGAGCGTTCCGGCCGGGCGATGGTGTTGATCGGATCGGCCGACAGCGGGCTCAGCCGGAACCCGGGGTCGTAGAGGACGTCGAAGGGATTGCCGGTGGTCGCATCAGTTGGGGACACAGCGGCCGGGGATGACGGGCCGGGTCGCGACTCAACCGCACAGCCTGCCAACAGGACCAGCCCACCAGCACCGAGGAGAGCGCGACGAGAAGGTCGGACAAAGTTCATCGATTCCTCCTAGAACTCGATTTCCAGGCCCCCTCCGCCGCCAGCAACTGGCGTCAGTCGTGATGCTACACATTCCTACAACATTCAAGCAGATCCTCAGCAAGCTGGTTGAACTTAACCGCGAGAAACGAGCGGCCCGAGTCGCCTCCTTGAAGCTGATTGAGCCAGCACGTGAGCGTCAGCGAACGGCTGAGTCGAAATCGGTCCCGGCACCCGGTAGCCAGAACCCGACCCCAGCCCCCAGATACGCGCAAGAGGTTTCGACACGACCCACTCGCTGACGCTCGTGAGGATCGGCTCAACCAACTTCCTTCCCCCCAAAGCCGATTGAGCCGGACTGCGAGAAACGAGCAGCCCGAGTCACCCCCTCAAAGCTGGTTGAGCCAGCACGTGAGCGTCAGCGAACGGCTGAGTCGAAACCACTCCCGGCACCCGGTAGCCAGCTCCCGGCCACGAGCCAGCTCACCACGTGCATCTAAGGTGGTGGGACGGTTCCACGACAGGAAGGTGCGTGATGCAGACGATCACCCTCAACAATGGTGTGGAGATGCCCATGGTGGGCATGGGTGTGTTCCGGATGACCGGGGATGAGGTGCGCGCCGCGCTGCCGGTGGCTCTTGATGCCGGGTATCGGCTGATCGACACGGCCGCCCTGTACGGCAATGAGGAGGCGGTCGGTGAGGTGATCGCGGCCTCCGGGCTGCCGCGCGACGAGCTGTTCGTCACCACCAAGGTCTGGTACCGCGACTTCGGCCGCGACGCCACGTTGCGGGCCTTCGAAAAGTCGCTGAGCAGGTTGGGGCTGGACCACGTGGACCTGTACCTGCTGCACCAGCCCTTCAACGATTGCTACGGGGCGTGGCGGGCCCTCGAAGAGCTGTACGGGCAGGGGGTCGTCCGCGCGATCGGGGTGTCGAACTTCATGCCGGATCGCTATTTCGACTTCGTCGTCCACAACGACGTCACGCCCGCGGTCAACCAGTGCGAGGTGCATCCTCTCCATCAGCGAGGGGACCTCCACGAGCTCACCCGGCAGCACGGCACCGTCCTCCAGGCGTGGGCGCCGCTGGCCCAGGGGAAATCGGAGATCCACGGCTCCCCGGTGCTGCGGAAGATCGCGGAGCGGCACGGGAAGTCGGTGGCTCAGGTGATGCTGCGATGGCTGGTGCAACGCGAGATCTCCTTGGTGGTCAAGAGCACCCACGAAGCCCGGCTGCGGGAAAACCTGGATGTCTTCGACTTCGAACTGACCGAGGCCGAGATGTCGGACATCGCCGCCCTGGACGAGCACAAACCAAACGCGGGCATGACCCATCACGATCCGCGGCTGCTGGAGTACCTGCACGACAAATACCGCTGATCCCACCTCCCCAAAGCTGGTTGAGCCGACCTGCGAGCATCAGCGAGCAGATCGAGTCGAAACCCCTTGCGCATGTCCGGGGACTGAAGTCAAGTTCTGGCCACCGGATGTCAGTGGTGGTTTCGACACGGGCCGCTCGTTCCTCGCGACCCGGCTCAACCAGCTTCGGGAAAAGGAAGTTGGTTGAGCCGACCTGCGAGCGTCAGCGAGCAGATCGAGTCGAAACCCCTTGCGCATGTCCGGGGACTGAAGTCAGGTTCTGGCCACCGGGTGTCAGTGGTGGTTTCGACACGGGCCGCTCGTTCCTCGCGACCCGGCTCAACCAGCTTCGGGAAAAGGAAGTTGGTTGAGCCGACCTGCGAGCGTCAGCGAGTAGGTCGAGTCGAAACCAGGCCGCAGAGCGGTCAGCCTTCGGGGATCTCGCGGTACATGGTCACGGGATAGTCGGACTCGGTCATGTGCAGCCACTCCTTGGCGGTGAAGCCGAAGCGCTCGTAGAGTCGCTGGCTTCCCAGGGTGGTGGCTTCCAGGTATGCGGGTAGGCCGGCCTCGTCGACCACCTCGAGGCGGTGGTTCAGCAGCCGCGACCCGATACCGAGGCCGCGCGCCTCCTCACCGACAACGATGTCGACGAGGTACCAGTGGGCGTGATCGGGACGGCTCTTGGCAAAGACATCGAGAGTCCTCAGGGTCTGCGGCAGGTGACGCAACCCCACCGCCGAGACCACCCGAGGCAGCTCACGCACCTTCGCCCAACTGGAGGTCTTGCGGTCGGGCGACTCCCAAGCCGCAGCACCGACCAAGCGGCCGTCGTCCTCCCGGCGGGCCAAATCGACGGCTCCTCCCGCCATCGCCCCGGTCCGCAACTCGGACAGGAACACCTTCGTCAGACGCTGCAGCCGGTTCCGCTCCCCGGGGATCATCACCGCGATCACCGGGTCGTCGTGGAAAGCCGCAGCGAACAGACCAGCCACCTCAGGCAGGTCCGACTCCTCCCCCTGGACGATGGCAATGGTCATTCGGTCTCCCCTCGATGGTCGTGGTTCTGGTAGGCGATGGCACTCCTCAAGAAGGAGCAAGTTCAACTCATCAGGCTACCAGCAGCGCAGACAGAGCATGTTTCACATTTTCCGCACGCGCCAAAGATAAACCCTAGAAGTGAGAGTCAATCCATTCAGCCGCTTTCATCCTATGGAATTCAAAGACCGGACGAGCCGAACCCCATCTCCCTGGATATCCCGGGCATCCCATAGACTCTCGGTTTTTATATTCCAACGCAGCCCGAATAAAATCTGACGTAGACCCCTTGCAATCAGATCGAGACTTAGGTGTAGAAGGATCAACAATCTCCAGGACACATCCACTTCGAGATTCGATCCAATCTTCAATAAGAGCATTTATATGCTCATGCCAAAAGAATAACCTATAGTGACTAGTCGATCTGCATTCAGCAGCCATGACCAGAACTCCGAGAGCATCGCCAAAAATGGCCCATCGGGGCGAAGTTTTCCCCGCAATCCAAACACGAGTCCCACTGGCTGCAAATCGTACCACAGCCCGTCATTCAAGATGTATTCTGAACTTTTCGCATCAGTCATCTTAGGGAGATCGGCAGTCACACCTCCGCCTTCAAAATAAGGGCGGCCCCAGTTTATTGATCCATGAAGTTTCAGCAGTCGCACATCAGCATCTCCACTCCATTCCCAAGACATTCCACCTTTCCAGTTCTCAATGCCCGTATCCACTAACAACCCAGCATTTGCAGAAGCGTTTTCTACACCAATATCGTAGTTCAACGTGGCGATCTGAGTCAGTTTTGATCGGAACAGACCAGTCAAGTAATCGTGCGCAGTTTCACTTTCCGGAGTCAGGGAACTCTTGAGCTTCTCGTGAATGACTTCACACAATTTAAGATAGACCTCACCCACGGAAGGAGCTGGAGGTTCAGAATTGCCAAAACCTTCTCGCCAATCCTTTTCAGTGTTACTAGAGTATTCCAAAGCACTCCTAATGAACCACGACCATTCCGACATGTCACTCCTGGACGGAAAGGGTTCTCGCCATTGTTGAACGAAGGGAGCGATCTCCAACTCGGACGCGGTGGCTAGCATCTGAATGGTGGTGAAGAGCTTCTCGATGTCAACTCCGCCTGGAGGCTTTCCCTTGTACGCATCTCCCGCTTGAATATTTGCTATAGCTGCATAGTATGCCTGAGTGAGCGGACCCACCGGAGGATCGTATCCATATGGCGAAGGCTTGAAAGGCTCATCCGCTTGGATCAGTTCTCCGATTCTCTGGGTTAACCCCATGGACACCGGAAGCCCCGCATCGCGCGACGCCCCAGCACCCAGAAGATATACGGTTCGAGGTTCAGTCACCGCAACATTATCCTTTTATGTTTCGTTTCATTCCTAGGTCAGCTTTTCTCGAAACCGGAGCTGGGGTCGAATTTGAGGACTCGCGCGTTTTCGCTGATGGTTCGGATTTCGGTGTCGTTGAATCCTTCGGTTTTCACTGCTTGGATGTCGATGGTGATCTCCAGGCGGGCCCCTGCCCCTGCCAGGCGGTCGATGATCTCCCGGGTGATGTTTCCAATGTCGCGGGAGTAGAGTTCGGGGTCGATCTTCACCGAGCCGAAGAAACGCGCGGCCACGGTCTTGACCACTTCATCCACCCCGGCCCTGTCGGCTTCCCCAATGCCCGGTGCAACCCGGACCACATCGACGTGTCCCCCCACCGATTGGCTGTCGGCTGCAGCCGGGGGTGCGGTTTCCCGGGCGGCGCGGTCCGCATCGAGTTGTTCCTGAGCGCGGGCAGGGTCCACCAGCAGGGTGCTGTCGGTCACCTGGATCGTCGCATTCGGGTCGGGTGGCAGCACAAGCCCCCGGTAGCGTCCGGTTTCTGGATCCTTGCCCGCCGCGATTCCGAAGCGTTCGTTCTCCACCAGGATGGTGGTGAGCGCACGCTCGATGGCAGCGTCGAGCACCTCGCGTTTCACGAGCCGATGCATGTAGATGTAGCGGGTGAAATACCCCCACAATTCACCGACGCTGATCTCACCGGTTTCACGCCACCTGGTGCCGAGTTCTTCCCGCAGGGTGGACCCGAGGATTGCTGCTCCGAACTCGGTGACGAGAAGATCATCACGCTGCATCTTGTGAGACACCCGCTCCGCCAATGACCTGCCGCCGGAATCGGGCACCTTCTCCGCCATCAGTTCGAAGGGTTGCGTCGGTTCGGGTTGCACGGGGTAGACCGTCCAAATGAAGGTGCCTCGAATGCGATCCGCGACCACCCGGTCGAAATTGCCCACCTGCTCGTCGGCCTGTTTCCGCTGCTGGACCGACAGGTTGAGGGATTCGCTGGTTGCCTGAACCTGTTTCCACCCGAGATAGGTGCGAGTCGCGGCCTCCAGCCCCTCCAGCTGGTTCCTGTCCGCCAGCAGGAACACCACCGTGTTGCGGTGAATGCGCTGGCTGGCGCCCTTGGCCCCGACGGCGTCATGAACCCACCGGTATGCTTCGGATTCCCGGCTCTCCTGTTTGCGCCAGGAATGCCGGGGATGGGCTATGACCAGACGCACATCCTCCAGATCGGGAATATCGGCACTCGATTCCGGGGAGATGTGAACCCGGTCGAACACGTCGCGGGACCTTTCCTCCGCGCGCAGCCGACGGGTGATCTCGTTCCACACCTTCTCGGGATCCTCGCGGAGCCGCTCGGCGTAGTCATTGGCCGTCTTGGTCACCGACGGCTGCGTGTCGAACCAGTAATGCCCCTGCTCCTCGTAGAAATAGGTGGACCGCTGGGCCAGCAGTTCGAGGGCACTGCCGAAATTGCCCAGCGTGTCGCCGGGAATCGCGGTGCCCAGCCACAGGTACTGCTTGTCCAATCCCCTGTGGGTACTCCGGACACGCGGAGCCGCACCCATGAAAATCGTGCGCGCCAGCCGCTGGGTGACGAACCGCTGCCCCAAGCTCGGGCGCTCCAGGTCGATGCGCTGGGCCATGGAACTGGGTCCGTCAATGTCGGAATCAATGATCGGTTTCCACTGATCCTCCAGGTACTGGGTCAGATCGGTGTTCACCGTAGTCGCGTCCAACGGCACATTACCGGGAAGGATGAGCGGTGAAGCGTCCTCGGATTTCCACAGCTCGTGGACTATCGACGACACGAGTTTCAGCACGCCACGGGTGCGTTGGAATCGTTCCAGCGTGGACCAGTCCTCGTAGAGCCGATCCAGCAGCTCGGGATGAAGCGGATAGGAGACGCGGATTCGTTTCTCGTACTCGTCGCTGACCTTCGCTGCGTCGCGCGGGAAAAGCGCTGCATTGCTCTGGTAGAAGTCCACGAAATTGCGCGCCACCGCGGCGATCGTCCTGAGTGCCTCGGCATCCGCGGGCTGGAACAGGCGGCGGCGGACTATCTCGAACGACTCATTCTTGCTGGACGGCCTCCACTGATCGGCCACCCGGCGAATCACGTTCTGGAGACGCTCCAACGCGAGCTGACCGTTCGCGCCACCGACCTCGATATCGCTGCCGGCGCCGGCCGCGCCTGTGTCCGAAGCCGGAATGGAGACCACCAGCATCGCCCCCGGCACGGATCGGACGATCTCGGTCAGCGACTGGGCGAAGGTGAACTGCGTCTCGAAGGAACCCGACGGCAACTCCTTGTCCGTGACGAGCTGCCTGGCGTAGGCCACCCATTCATCGATCAGGATCAGCGCCGGCGCGTACTTCTGGATCAGCGTTCGCAGGGCCGATCCGGGATTGGTCCCGGAACGGTCCGCATCCGCGACCATCTCGTAGGCCTCCCGCCCGCCCAGCTGCCAAGCGAGCTCCCCCCACAGGGTGTGGATCTTCGTGCCGTCCGGTTTGGTGTGCGTGGAGCCGGCCTGCAGATAGGTTCCAACCAGGGCCACCCGCCGCACCCCGAGCTTCTCGAGCCGAGGGTTTCCGTTCCCGGCGACGAGGTCCTGGATCTCCTGGGGCATGTCCTGCGCGGGAATGCCGCTGAACAGGTGGTAGAGGGCAAGCATCGAGTGGGTTTTGCCGCCGCCGAAGTTGGTCTGGAGGTTCACCACGGGGCTGGCGTTGCCGTCACCGCTCATGCGACGCAGGGCCCGGCTGAGCAGGTCCCGCAGCCCCTCGGTGAGGTAGGTGCGGGTGAAGAACTCCCCCGGGTCGCCGTACTCGGGGCTGGTGGCCTGGCCGGTGTGCACCAGGTGCAGGTCGGCGGCAAACTCCGAGGCGGTGAACTCGCCGCGCGCCACGTCGTCGTGCGGATGGATCACCTCACGCCACGGCTTCAGCCCGCCACCCGGCTTGAGCGATGCCTTTCTCGTCCTCTTCACCTGCTGGCGGGTCTGGTCCTCGTAGACGGTGCGCCGCAGATCGGAGCGCATCTTGCGCACATCGGCTGCGGAATCAGCGGATCCCACCGCCTGGAGGAGCCGCACGATTGTGTCGAGGGCGCGATCGGTGTCGTCGGAGCTGAACGGCGCGTTGTGGGCCCACTGGTTGCGGGTCTCTCGCAGCTCCGAGGCGAAACTCTGCTGCGCCCGGGACAGCACATCCCTGAACTCGTAGCCGCGTTCGGTGATCGCGCGCAGCTGCACCTGGACGTCGTGTTTCGCGAGGATCTTCGGGGCACTCCCCCGGCGTCGCGCGTCCTCGTCGGCCCACATCGTCGGCCACTGCGACGATCCGAAGGCCTTGGTCATCACCTCGTCCACCACATCCTGGAGACCTTCGGAGAGCAGGTCGAAGGCCTTGCTGATTCGGTCCCGGTTGTTCACTGCCATCGGTGTCTCCTACGACGTGGTGCCTGCGTGTCGGGTGTGGTCAGTCATCTCGGTCCTCGGTTGCCGGGGTGATCTGGTGTCGGGCGATCCGTTCCCGGGCGTCCCGGTAGATCTCCTGGATGCGTGTCTCAAGTTTCTCCTTGGGCGGCAGCGTGGTCCAGTACTCGGCCACGACTATGCCGTCCTTGTGCATCTCCAGCAGCTCCACCTGTTCCCGGCTCGCCTCGGTGCACAGGATGAGGCCGATGGGTGCCTCCTCGCCGGGCTGCCGTTCGTACCGGTCGAGCCATTTGAGGTAGAAGTCCATCTGGCCCTTGTAACTCGGTTTGAACTTCCCGATCTTCAGTTCGACGGCGATCAACCGCCTCAGCGGGCGGCTGAAGAACAACAGGTCGAGGTAGAAGTCGTCGTTGTCGACGGTCATCCGTTGCTGCCGGGAGACGAATGCCCAGCCGTTACCGACCTCCAGGAGGAACGCCTCCATCTCCCGGATGATCGCTTCCTCCAGGTCCCGCTCCGCCCAGGAGTCGTGCAAACCCAGGAACTCTAGGAAATACGGGTCACGGAAACTGTCCACCGGGATCACCGACCCGCCCAGCGCCTGGGCGTTGGCGATCTCCTTGCGTTCGTAGCCGTGACGCCCGATGAGTTCCCGCAACGCCCGGACGCTCAG
>ERZ772973.243-NODE-243-length-31849-cov-5.27924_pt1 | contig 31849 bp, 42 predicted proteins | sample MGYA00580672_ERZ772973 | MGnify/ENA primary metagenome ERZ772973 (study PRJEB29015, sample SAMEA2737938) | human oral metagenome | biome: human oral; feature: human-associated habitat; material: dental | place: China | collected 2152 ...
TGAGGGATTGGGTGCACCGTCGTGCACCGGGGGGGTGCACCGTCGTGCACCGGGTCCTCGGCTCCGCCAGCGGCGGCCGGAGGCTCCCCGCCAGCGTCGGCGGCGGCGATCATGGCCTCGCAGACCCCGTACTGCCACACGTAGAGATTGGGGCGCGTGTGATCGGCCCAGCCGACCAGCCCGCCCTTCTGGATCTCGGTCCTGATGATGCCGAGGTCCTCCAGCGCCCGCAGCGCGTACTGGGCGGCCCTCGGCTTCACGCCCGCATACCTGGCGATCTTCTCCACGCCCATGAAGGAATGGCCGGTATCCGACGACGCGGAATCGGCGATGACGAACATGACCAGCCGCTTAGTGCCGGTAATGCTGGCGGGCATATTGAATGCCTGTGTGAGCGCCCTGTTACTCATCGGTAATACCCCCGGGTGATGGTCTCGTTGTCATTCATGACGGTTTTCCTTTCTATGCGGCGTTCATGGCCGGACTGGTGCGCATCCGCCAGGTGAAGGCGGCCCACGCCTCGTCGTCCCACGCGAGGGCCGGGTCGGCGTCGTCGGCCCCGCAGTCGGCGGCGACGTCCGCGAGCGCCTGCAGGCGGATCCTCCAGAGGGAGGGCTGGGTGGGTGCGCACACGCCCCATGGTACCCCTCCGTGGTCGCCCATGACCTCCGAGGACCACTCCCAGAGCGCCTCGCGGCCGTACTCGTCCTTGCCGTAGGGGTCGTCGGCCCAGTCCATGAGGTGCTCGAAGGCGACGGTGCAGTGGCAGCACTCCCGCACATCCCAGATGTCCCCGCAGTCGGCGTACACGGCCCGCCGGTACTGCTCCCCTCGGGGGATGATCCGATTGCAGAAATCACAGCGGACGGCGCCCCTCGAGCGGGGCGTCGCTTCACGAATGCGGTCCATTTGTCTTCTCCTCTATTCGGTGGTGGTGATATCGAATCCGAGCTGCTCCGGGGCGGCGGCCAGTCCTTCGGTGAGCCCGGGGAGCGCGTCGGAGAGGCGGCGTGCGGCGAGGGCGGCGGCCCGCTCGTCGATCTCCACGCCCACGGCCCGCCGGCCCATGAGTTTGGCCGCCAGGAGTGTGGACCCGGACCCCGCGAAAGGATCCGCGATCGACGAGCGGGGGGGGTGAGCGCAATGAGCTCTCGCATGACGTCCAGGGCCTTGGCGTGGGGGTGACCGCCGGAGCGGTGCACGATCCCATGGATCCCGGCCTGTGACGTGGCGGCGGTGCGGAAAATCGAGGAGCGGCCACCCATGGCCGCCCGCCAGGCTTTCCCGCACAGGTAGATCGCCTCGCAGTCGCGGCGTACCCCGCCGATCGCCCCGAGCACGCCGGCGTCCGCCGGTTTGGCGTAGACGCAGACCAGCCTGGCGGCGAGCGGCGGGGGCAGCATGAGGTCCCCGAAGAGGACGGCCGGTTTGGCGGGGCCCCACATTTCGAGGACGCGGTCGCGGGCCTCCGTGGATTCGTCGCCGATGATCCCCATGCTCCACGCGGAGGAGGCCTTGTATCCGCCGTCACGGGCCCGGTGCCGTCCCTGCCGCCACTTCCGGCCGTAGGGCGGGTCGGTGACCATGCAGTCGCAGTCCGCCCAGCCTGTGATCTCCGTGTTTTCCCCCAGGTGGAGGGTCACCAATTCGTCCTCGTAATAGGGCTCAGTCATTCGATTTCTTTCGTTCCGATATTCACAGCGGGTTCGCCATCGCCGCGATGAATCCGATGAGCTCCTCCCACGCGCGGACGCGCAGGATCCCGGCGATGTCCCGGTTGTAGGGGCGGTCCATGAGGATCGTCCGCTGGCCAGCCAGGACCAGGTCGATCGCCGCCGCCGGGGAGTCCTCGATGTGGAGGTCCGCGGGGAGCGAGGCCTTGCCCTCGTCGCTCTCGAAGAGGCACAGGTCCGTGTAGGGGAGGTCGTGCTCCTCCAGCCAGGCGGCGGTGTCCGCGACGACGACCCCGTTCAGGCCGGGGGAGATGAGTCTCTGCGTCGCGATCCGGATGCGGAATCCCTGCTCGTCGAGGTAGGCGAGGGCCTCCTTGGCGCCGGGTATGACCGGGAGTCGCCGGTAGAGGTGGCCGGCGACGGCCTTCGCGTGGATCCGCAGGAATTCTTGGCTGTCCTCGATGGGCCATCCGGTCGCCGCCGCCAGATTGTAGGAGTCGGGTTCGGGGATGGCGTCCTCGGGGATCCCGTATTCCTCGGCGCAGATTGCGCGCATGGGGGTCACGTAGTCGGCGCACACGCCGTCGAGGTCGATGCTTATGGTCGGGTGTGTGAAATGCTTATTCATGATCGTCTATTCGCCTTCAGTGGTGTCAGTGATGGTCTCAGTCGATAGAGTGACGGGCTCACTCAATTGAGTGATGTCCACAGTGAGCCTGTGGGCTCCGGTGGGCAGGTGGGGGTCGGGGTCGCCGAGGCGCATGTCGGGTCCGTCGAGGTGGGTGGCGTCGTCGTCGGGCAGGACGCCGGCGTCCACGAGCCCATCCACCACCGCTTTGACGGTCGGGTAGGCGTTGGCGGGGTCGGTGCGGGCCCGGGTGCGGCCGTGCACGTGCACGGTGATGCGGGCCCGCCCCATGGGCGGGATGCGGGCCGCCCTTGCCGCGTACGCGGCCCTCGCCCGCGTCCGCCGCGTCCGCCGGGCCCGCTGGGCCCAGTGGAGGCGGCCATTGGCGGTCAGCCACTCGCCGGCGGGCACGACAATGTCGACGCTGTAGCCCGGGCGGCCGTCGGGGGTCATGAGGCGTCCCTCACCGGGTGGGAGAGGACGCGGGCCTCGCCGTCTCGCATGGGGCGCACCCGGCAGGCCATGGTGATGGTCGCGGGCCGCCCGTGGGTCAGGCGCAGGGCGGGGCGGGCGCACAGCACCAGGCCGCGAGCGCGCAGGTGGTCGGCCAGCTCGGCCATGGCCTCCATCTCCTGGTGCGCGAGGGGCAGGTCGGCGTCGAGGGCCTCCCACACGAGGGTGAGCGGGGAGCCCACGGTCGGGGAGCCGACCATCGCGGGGCGGACGGAGGCGGGGCTGCGCTCGCCCCGCTCGGTGGCCCGGGCGGGCAGAGGCGGCGGGGGCGGGGGCTTGGGGCCGGTCTTCTGACGGCAGGCGCTGCACATCCCGCCGCTCTCGTGGCGGACGGTGTCCGCCCACACGCCCACGGCCCGGGCGGGCGTCATTGGGCGGGGCCGCAGTTTCCGGCCGCACAGTCGGCAGGGGATGGGGCCTCCCGACCAGTCGATCTTGATGCCGCTCATGTCTGGTCTCCTCCGGGGATGTCGGTCACGATGATACGGATGGCGTATGTGGGATGGTCGGTCGGGGGCTGGTGGCGGGACACGGTCATGGTGCCCCGCATGGTGGCGTCGGCGCTGAGGGACTCGGTCATGATCCCGTGGAGGAGGGCGGCGGCCGTGGGCTGGACGTCGTCGGGGGCGCCGGGGTACTGGTCGGGGACGTCGACCTCGATGCGCATGCGGGCCCCGTCCAGGCTCGGGGCTCCGGTCATGCGGGCTACCTGCGCAGCCATCTCGGTGAGGGAGTCGGCCCGGTCTGAGTCGGGCAGATCCGCCTCGGTGATCATGTCCCGGGCCGCCACCCTGAATTCTGCGGACCACACGGGCGTCTCGGTGCGCGGGCCCTCCTCGATGGCCCTGCGGCGGGCCCGTGATTCCTGCGCCGCCGGGACGATGGCCGCGGCCAGCAGCACCGGACACGCCAGGCCGAAAAGAGTTGCTGCCACCACGGCCCTCATCGGGTCGCACCTCCCATGGGCCAGGTCGTCTCGACCACCCAGCGCCCGCTGCGACTGCGCGCAGATCTCATCCTGTGTCCCTCGCAGTAGAATTCCTCGCTCATGAGAAGGTGCAGTCTTTCGGCGATGGCCTGCCCATAGGTGGAATCCAGAGATATTGTGGCGCGCTTGCCGCCGTAGATCGAGTTGTAGACGTTGACGTGCGCCCGGTCCACTGGGATTCCGTTCCTCTCGCACTCGTCGACGAGCGCGGACGCCAGGAATAGGGCGTCGGAAAGTATTGTCATCATCGTGTCCTTTCAGAATCGATTGTGATGAAATAGAATGCGGCTCCGGCGCCGATGGCGAGCAGGGCCGCCAGATTCGCGACGCCCCGGGCCGCGCCCGCGACGGCTCCGAGCAGGCCCAGGGTCATCAGGGCCGCGGCGAGGACCCTCATCGTCCGCCCGGTTGCGTCCCCGGAGCCGTGGGGAGTACTCTTTCTCATTGAGATTCCTTTCTCGGCGCCCCCGCCCGGTTGGTCACGGGCGGGGGTCTTCTCTGTGCCGGTCATGATGCGGCACCATCGCCCCACAGGTCGAGGACCTGCTCGCTGAGACGGGCCGCCGCGATCTCGCAGTAGCGCTCCTCCAGCTCGACGCCGACCGCCCGCCGCCCCAGATTCCTGGCGGCCAGGAGCGTGGACCCGGACCCCGCGAAAGGATCCGCGATGACGCCGGGCGGGCAGCGGCCGATGAGCAGCTCCATGAGCCCGACCGGTTTCGGGGTCGGGTGACCGAGGCGGCGCACCTCCAGGCTCCTGGGCTCACGGGTCGTGATGACCGACTGCTGCGGCGGGGACGTCGCGGGGAATCCGTCGCCGAGGACGTAGATCTCCTCATCCATGGTCATGAAAGAGGATCGGACGGGGCCCGGGGCCATGCCCTGCTTGTCCCAGATGAGACGGTGCCTCACGCCGCGCGGACGCGGCGCTTTCCAGGAGCCGAAGCAGATTGCGGGGCGGGCGCCCCACATTTCGAGGGCGGTGTCGCGGCACTCGGTGCTGTGGTCGCCGGCGATAGGCGCCTGCGTCCTGGTCACCTGGATGCCCCGGGAGTAGGAGGTGGGAATGCCCGTCCATTCCACGCCGTAGGGCGGGTCGGTGACCAGGACGTCCGCGGTGAGCCACTCGCGGATCTCGCGGCAGTCCCCCAGGTGGAGGGTCACCAGGTCGTCCTGGTAGTACGGGGCGGGCACGGGTCACTCGTCTCCGTCGACTCCGGCGTACCGCTCGATGTCCCGGCGGACCACGAGGGCACCGACGCCGATGATCGGCTCGTACGCCGTGATGCGCCCGTCGCGCACCTTGCGGCGGAGGGTCTGTACCTTGCAGCCCAGGATCTTGGCCGCCTCGCTGATCGTGATGAGGTCATTCCGGGACATTCCGGGTTCCCACGGCTGGAGATTCATGGCTGGCATATCGAGTCCTTTCATGGTCGCAGTCCGATCGGGAATCGGACTAATCCATATCCTACACCGCCCCGCCGCGAGTGTCTACACGCCCGGCGCGTCACGCCGCGAGCGCAGAAAATCATTCTTGACGCGCCTGTGGGGTAGGATTCGGGTATGCGACGCACTAGTGAAGTCCCCGTCCCGACCCCGCCGCCGCCCCTGGTGTTCGAGCCGGTGCGGCACCAGTATCGGCTCGACGGGCGGCCGGTCACCGGCGTGACCACCATCATCGACCGGGGCCTGCCCAAGCCGGGGATCGCCTACTGGGCGGCCCGCGTGGTGGCCGAGGCCGCCGTCGACGACGCCGACTCCCTCGCCGGGCAGGTCTCCGCCCGGGGGAGCGACTCCGTCATCAGGCGGCTCAAAAGGGCGCCGTGGCTGGCGCGGGACGAGGCGGCCGCCCGCGGCACCGAGGTGCACTCCCTCGCCGAGCGGGTGGTCGTCGACGACGCCGCCGACGTCCCGGTCCGGCTCGCCCCGCACGTCGCCGGGTACGCCGATTTCCTGGACGCCCACGACGTCGAGCCGCTCCTCACCGAGGTGAGGGTCGCCAGCAGGCGGCACTGGTATGCGGGGACCGCGGACCTCATCGCCCGCATGGGCGGCCAGACGTGGGTCCTGGACCTGAAGACCTCGAATTCGATTCACGGGTCGTACGCGCTGCAGTGCGCCGCGTACGCCCGCGCCGATTTCTACCTGGACACCTCCGGGGCGGAGGCGCCCATGCCCCGCATCGACCGTATCGGGGCGGTCCATGTGCGCCCGGAGGGGGCCAGGCTCGTGGAATTCCCGGACCTCCAGGCGGCCTGGGAGGCATTCCTGGCGGTGAAAGCCGTCGCCGACATCACTGACACGATCGACTCATGGGGAGACAGGAAGAGATGAGCACCGAAATGACCACCGCCGCGAGCGCCGCCGGGGGCGACGCCTTCGTGGTGCAGGGCCACCTGCACTCGTGGGCCACCGCCATGGGGGACGCGAAGAGGCTCGCCGACGCCCTGTGCAAGTCGGCTTTCGCGCCCGAGCACCTGCGCGGCAATCCTGTGGACGCGGCCGTGACCATCATGAAAGGGGCTGCGCTGGGGCTGGATCCGATCGCGGCGATGGAGGCCGTCTACGTGATCGGAGGGCGGCCGGCCCTCTATGCGAGGGCGATGCTCGCCGTCGTCCTGCGGGCGGGGCACGACGTGTGGGTGGAGGAGGCCTCCGATGAGGCGGTCACGGTGTGCGGGAGGAGGCGCGGCTCGGAGCATGTGCAGTCGTCCACGTGGACGATCGAGCGCGCCAAATTGGCCGGGTATCTGCGCAATAAGAAGTATGCGTCGGAGCCGCAGGCGATGCTGCGGGCCAAGGCCACGGCCGAGGTGTGCCGGATGGTGGGGGCGGACGCGCTGATGGGCGTGTCCTATGCGGCGGAGGAGATCGAGCTCGACGGCGGCGTCGGGGAGGAGCCCCGGGTGAGGGTGGGGCGCCGCCGGCGTCGCACCGAGCCCGAGCCGGAGCCGGAGGGTGCCGGGGCGGTGGATGTGGGGGATGCGGAGGTCGTCGTCGCCGACGACCAGTCCCACTAGTGTCCCACGCCACGCGGTCGGGGGTTACGCCGGCGCTGTGCACTGTGTATCATAGAGGCATGGAGATCACCGTCACCACCACCGACAGTAACAACATCATCGTCCGGGCCCCGTACCACCCGGACTTCCCTGCCCAGGCCCGCCGCCTCGGCGGCACCTGGTCCAGCATCGACCGATGCTGGGCCTTCCGCGCCACCGAGGAGGCGGGCGTCCACGCCCTCCTCCACAGGATCTACGGATGGGTGGCCTCCCCCAGCGGGGAGACCGCCACCATCCGCGTCACCCTCGACGCGTACAACGCGCAGGACGGCGAGGTGCGGCTCGCGGGCCGCGTCATCGCCCAGCGCTACAACCGGGACGGGGAGGTGATCCTCGACCCCGCCGCCGTCATCGACGACGGCGAGTTCGCCGCCAGTGGCGGCTCCAAGCGCCGCCCCGCCGTCATCGACGACATGCGGAGGGTGACCCTCGAGGTCACCCTCCCGGTCGAGGCCCTGGCGGCCGCCACCGAGATCGAGTGGGCCAGGGTGGAGCCCGAGCCCGAGCCGGAGGCCGACAAGCCGGAGGACGAGCCGTACAGCAGGGCGGCGACCGCCCTGGCCGAGACCGCCGCCCTCCTCCACGGGCTCGCCGAGGACGAGCCCATCCACGCCGACGTCTGGACGGAGGACGGAATGGTCGGCGTCACCATGGGTGGCGCCGAATTCACCGTCCTCCCCGTCGGGGACGACGGCGACATCATCATCTCCCGGATCCTCCCCGACGGGGAGGAGATGTACGACTACGGGCCCGACCTCCCCGACGAGGCCCGCACCATCCGCCTGTACCGGGCGTGGGCGGCTGAGACCCACGCGGTCCGCGCCCGCCGCCGCGCCGAGGACGACCTGCGCGCCGACGCCATGGAGGCGGCCGAGGCGGCCCTGCGGGCCGAGGAGGACCCGGCCCCGTACGGGGCCTACGGATGGGGTGACGAGTCCCCCACCTGGAGTGACCTGACGCTCCCCTACGGGAGCGTCCTGCGGCGGCAGTACGTGGGGGTGAGCGACGACGCCCCCACAGGGTGGGCGTGGGAGGCGGTGGGGCGCCTCCGCCGCGCCGACGCCCCGATCCTCGAGGCGATGGTGAGGTCCGGGGCTCTGCCCGCGGCCATCGCCTACCCCGCCATCGACGACGCCGGGCGGGAGCGGCTGCGCCGCGACGCCGTCGCCGCCGCCCTCGAGGCCGCCCTCGAGGAGGCGGGCGCCCGCCCCGACTGGGAGGGAGGTGAAGCCACCCTCGGGATCATCGACTGCGGCGGCCAGTGGGCCCTCGCAGTCACCGGCCCCGACAGGGCCGAGGCGGTCATCGACCCCGCGGCCACGGGCACCATGCCCGCCTGGGCGGCGACCCACGCCATCCGGGCCTGGATCGCCGTCACCCTCGGCGATGACGCCGCCGCCCACGCCGACCTGCCCTGACCCCTGGAAACACGCGAGAAAGGAACCCCGATGACCGCCAAACCCCAGGCCGTCGCCCGCCGCATCCTCCGGGACGCGGCACGCACCGCCACCATCCGCGACCTGTGGATCGCCACAGGCGAGGATGAACTGACTCCCCCGGACCCCGCGGGGAATCCGGAGGACTACGAATCCGGGCCCTGGACGTGCACCTACCTGTGGGTGGACAAGGTGGCCCGAAAGGCGGACCTCTCGGTCCGCTGGGCCACCGCCGGGGACGGCGGCTACCAGGCCGCCGCCGACCCCGACGACCCGACCGCATCCTACGGTGACGTGTCCCTGCGGCACGTCACCCGGGTGCGGCGCGCCGACCGGGCGCGCATCGCCGCCCTCATCGGCTTCCTGCTGGAGCAGGCGGGGTACGACCCCGCCGAATTCAGCATCGGCGGCGACCCCCGGTAGGAGCGACGACAGGACCCGAACCCCCGGGCCGGGGGTTCGGGGCCGCACCGGTTGCGGCAGTAGAAGAACATCCGCAACCGTTCAATGCTCCACAACGGGGCGAAAAGGAACAACAAGAAAGGAATTCATGGTGGACGGCAATAAGGGATATGGCCTCGACGACAGCCCCGTGCGGGCGCGCGGAGCCCAATTCAAGGTGGTGCGGGAGCGCATGCACCTCCCCTCCTCGTACATCGCCGCCAGGTGCGGCGTCAGCAGGATCACGGTGTCCCGCTGGGAGTCCGGGGTGACCAGGATCCCGCCGGCCGCGGCGGCCCTGCTCTGGGAGCTGGACAATTACTCGCACAGGTGCGTGGACGCCGTCGTGGACGCCGCCCGCGCCCGGACCGCCCCCATGGTGGTCGTGTGGGAGCACGCCGAGGAGATGCCGCCGGGGCGGGGCCGCGACCTCGGCCCGCGGTGGTGGAGGGCGGTGGCCGGCCGCGCCATGGACAGGGTCCCGGCACTGATCGTCGGGTCCCCGCGCGAGCTGGATCGGATCACGGGGAGCCGGGAGCGGACGATGGCGGAGGCGATCGGCCTGGGCGTCACACCCATCCGATAGTGTGACCCAACCCACGCCAGTGGGGGTTATACTAGCACTGCACGTTGTGTATCATAGAAGCACGGACGGGGAACAGGCCCCGCCCCACCGAGAAAGGCAGATCAATGACCACCTACTACGAGACCATGACCGACGCCGAGAGGGCGCTCGCCTCCATCCTGGCGGAGGCGGACACCACCCTCGGCGACCGCCCGGTCGCCGACGCCTACGACCTCGAAGCCCTCGGCGACGAGGTCATCGAGGTCATCGAGGTCGGCCCCGGCCGCCCGAACCGGTACGGCCTCATCGCCGACGATGGGGCCTTCTGGGCGGCGGTGGAGCGCCACGCCCGCTGACCAGCCGGGCCGCCCGGAGGGAAGGTTCTCCGGGCGGCCCACCCACCATCATCACCACCACCACATCACCACCGATACACCGAGAGGCAACAGAAATGATCATCACCGGCACAAAAACCGCCGCCCACAGCCAGACCCGCTGGGAGACCACCATGCCCGACGGCGGCGTGGAGGCCGCCATCGAGGCCATCCGGGGCGCCCTGCCCCGCGCCCTGCGCGGGCGCGCCACCACCACCTTCGGTGCGGAGACGCCCCAGGACTGGGAGCGCCCCTTCGTGGGGGACGCTCCCTTCTGGGAGGTCCGCGTCGACCTCCACGACAAGGGCTGGGGCCCCGTCGTGGGATGGCTGCGCCCCCATCCCAGGGGGCGCTTGACCTGGAGGGCCTGGACGGCCTACGCGGAGGGCGACGAGTCGTACTGGCCGAAGGAGGGCGGCTGGCCCAGTCGCCCCGCTCCCCTCGCCCCTCCCACGACGTGGGAGGAGGCAGTCGCCCGTGATATCACGGCGGCGGCCCTCCAGGACCTGGCGGCCCATGCGGTCGCCCCGCACGAGATCCGGTCGGACGGGGTGATCTGGCACGGCGGTGCACAGATCCGCCCGCTGGACGAGGCCGACGACCTGCGCGGGGCCGCCGACGCCCTGGCGGCCGCCCTCGAGGCCGCCATCTGGAGGGAGTGCACCGAGCACACCCTCCACGCCCTCAGAATCATCGGCGTCGACGTGGACGTCGACGCCGAGACCCTGGCAGACGCCCAGGAGGTGACCATGACCGGGGAGGGCGGCACCCTGGTCATGACCCGCGAGCGCTGCCCCAGGCGCCCGTGGGAGTACACGCCCGCGCCGCCGCGAGTGCGGCTCACGCTCACCACCGAAGCCCACGGCAAGGAGCGCACCTCGGTGCGCTCCGGCGCCCTGTGGGAGAAGACCCGCGGCCGCGGGCACACCTACCTGATCTTCTGGCCCGGCGAGGTCGCCGGGGAGCCGCCCCGCCACCAGGAGGTGAAAATCTCCTGGCGGTGACTACGCCCCGTGATGGGGCGGCCCCGGCGCACGAGACGCTGGCCCGGTGCGAGCCCGGGCCGGGGCGCGAACCCCCGCCACCAGGGCGGGGCGATGATGAGAGGAGGGGGAATAATGTCCGACACGACCATGCGGTGGATCCGAATCGCCACCACCGTGATCGAGATCGCCACGGCTGCTATGCTGACCGTGGTCTGCATCCGGCTCCAGATCATGTGAGCCGGGCAGAAATTTGACCCCGCGTAAGCGGGGATGCCGGTCGCTGGCCGCGAAGCGTGCGCGGCTGCAAGCGCCGGACAGCACACCCAACGGGTGTGCGGGGACCCGCCGGGAATAGGGTCAGGAGTTGCAGCTCCAGCCGCACGGGTAAGCGGCCGGCCCTCCTACCGCCGGGTCAGGCGCGTATCAGGTGATGGCCGGGGTTCATGCCCCCGGCGGGCGGTTCGAGTCCGCCCCGCGCCACGGAACGGGCGCCCCAGCCCGCCCCATGGATCACCACCACTGAGGAGACACGATGACCGAGATGACTGAGACCGCTGAGGCTCTGGTGGCGGCGACCGCCGCCAGATTCCTGCGCGCCGACCACGTGCGCTGCCACGCGGCTGGCCGCCGCGTGGAGGGCCTCGACTTCGACGGAGAGGCCCGCCTGGTCCCTGGAGGCTGGAGGGTCGAGGTCCGCACCCACGGGGCCGCCCCGTGGGACGAGTATGTGGACTGGGACAGCCGTCTCCCCGAGGAGACGGCCGCTTTCCGGCTCGCCCGCCTCTGCGAGCGGGCCCACGCCCACATGGCCGAGCGGCGGGAGGTGACCGACGCCGAGCAGATGCTCCGCGCCGCCCTCCGCCACGGCGCCCCCACCGACGCCGAGCGGCCCACCTGGGCCGACTCCTCCTGGGAGGAGGACTACTCCAGAGACCGGACCCGGGTGACCGCCCGGCTCCAATTCGGCCCATTCATGCTGGAGCGGGTGCTGACCGCCCGCCACGACGCCCCGCCCGTGTGGGCGTGGAGCCGGATCCGGCTCACCGCCCTGATGGGGCTCATCGCCACCAAATCGCCCTGGTGGACGTGGGCGGCCCGCCAGGTCGCCGAAGGCACCATCCCGGCGGCCCTGCTCGCCGCCGCCTTCAAGGCCGGGAGACACTATGTCTCCCAGCCAGGCGATCACATCACCGGATGGTGGGAGGCGGCCACGATGGTGAGGCGCGTGGAAGCCGCCCGCCAGTGGGCGGAGCGGATCCCCGCCAGCGGGCCCGGGGACCCCGACTGTGGTGACATGCCCGACCCGATCGAAATCGGCGGTCACGGCGACGACGCTATCCTCGCCCCCGCCGAATTCGACGCGGCGGCGGCCTGGGCGCAGACCGCGGCCGCGTTCCCGCGGCTGCGCGTCCACCTGGTCGAGCACCCGCCCACGGCCACGGTGCGCGCCATCGCCACCACCACCCTGGAGCGCGCCGCCGAGCTCGCCGGGACGGAGGACGTGGGCTGGGAGATCCCCGCCTACCTGCCCCGCGCCGAGCAGAAGCGCCTGGCCGCCGCCCTGACCGGGGCTCCCACCACACAGGTCATGTGACCATGCGCATCGGATCCATCTGCACCGGGCTCGGCCGCCTCGACGCCGCCGTCGCCTCCCTCCTCAGCGACCCGGCCATCATCTGGTGCGCCGAGCCCGACCCGCTGTGCCGGAAAGTCCTGGCCACGCAGGTCCCACCGACCCCGCTCCTCGTGGCAGACGACGAGCCGCCACGGCTGGATCCGGGGCCGCCATCGCACCTCTACCACGACGCCCGGCAGGCGCGAAACGCCGACGGCGTCGACGTGCTCGTCGGCGGGACCCCGTGCCAGGACCTGTCGACCGCAGGCCGGAGAGCCGGGGCCGACGGCGAGCGATCCGGCCTGCTCACCATCATCCCCGACCTCGCCGACCGGCTCAGCCCCATGGCGGTGTGCTGGGAGAATGTCCCCGGCGCCTCCACCGCCCCGGGCCCCGGCGGCCGGGGCACCGCGCTCGGCTGGCTGGTCGACGCCCTCACCGCCCGCGGATGGGCGGTCGCCCACACGGTCATCCCCGCATCCTGGGTGGGCGCCCCGCACCGGCGCAGGAGGCTCTTCCTCCTGGCAGTCCGCGCCCACATGACGGATGCGGCCCCGCGCCTGTGGAATGGCGCCGGGAGCCTCCCCCACCTGGACCGGCCGCTGGCGCCACTGAGCCCGCTCCTGCCGACGCCGACCGCATCCATGCACACGGGCCCCGGCCACCAGGGGCGCGCGGGCGGCCTGAATCTCCAGACCGCCATCGCACTGGGCCGCCACGGGGCGTGCGAGCCCCAGCTGAGCAGGTGGGAGGAGATCACCGGGCACACCATGCCCGAAATCGGGTGCCGCCTGACCGTCGAATTCGCCGCGTGGATGATGGGCATCAATCCGCTGCTGATCACCCAGCACCACCCGAGCAGGGTGGCGGCGATGAGAGCCATCGGGAACTCTGTGGTCGCCGAGCAGGCGGCCGTCGCCTACTGGCTGCTGGCGCAGGCCCTCGCCGACCGCGTGCCCGCCGCGTGGGCTGACACCCCGATCACGATCGCGGGCGCCCGGGCCTCGTGACGGCACAAAAAGAGAGGGTCCCCTCCACCCACTGGGTGGAGGGGACCCTCCGTTCGAGGTGTCACCCGTGCGGCGGATGCTCCAGGGCGCTCAGCCTCCTGTCAATCGAGCCGATGCGCTGCTCGGTCGACGCCGCCGACGCGCGCAGGTCGTCGCGCAGCCCGTCGAGCTGGTCCTCAGCCCGACGATCCCGGCGCTCACGCGCCTCGGCCTCGGCCTGACGCGCCATCTCGGCGGCGTCCATGCGCGAGAGCACCGTGGCCAGATCAGCGCGCAGCCCGTCGACGTCGTCGCGCAGCTGCGGGTGCCACGGGCAGCTGCCCACGCTCCTGCGGGTCTCGCCAGCCTGCTCGGCGGCGACCTCGGCCGCCGCACCAGCCTGCTCGGCGGCCGCACCAGCCGCTTTGATCTGAGTGTGCAGGACACTCAGGCGGCCCTCCACCCACGCGCGCGCCCACCTGGCCGCAGCGACTGCCAGCCCCAGCAGCGCCAGGACCAGGACGCCCCCCGCCCCGGCGACCTCCCGGGAGGTGAGGATCTCGACGATCGGCGCGCTCGCGGGCGCCGGGCTCATGCGCCGGTCGCCTCGTGACGGCCGACGGTGGTCGCGGCGGTGGTGTGGCCGCCGGCCAGGCGGGCGGCGTCGTAGACGCCGGCGGCGCCCAGGCCGAGCAGGAGGCCGTCGGCGACGGCGGCGTAGGCGCCGCTGGAGCCGAGGGCGTGGTCGGCGACGGCCAGGGCGACGCCGAGGAGCACGGCCAGTGGGGCGGCGCCCCGCTTGGGCAGGCCGGCGTCCTTGGCGAGGGTCACCAGGGCCAGGACCGCCGGAGCAGTAGCCAGCGTGACGGCGCTCACTTGCTGGCCTCCTTCTTGGTGGCGAGCGTGACCTCGAGGTCCTTGAGTGCCTCCTTGACGGCGGCGTCGATGGAGCGGGCGACCTCGGCGCCGTCGGCGCCCTTGGCGGCGGCCAGCGCCTTGATGGCGGCGCCCTGCGCGGCGCCCTGGCTCTGGAGAGCGGTCAGGGCCGGCAGGATCGAGTGCCGCAGCGCGTACATCAGCTGGGCGAACTCGGCGCGGTCCCCGAAGAGCTGCTCGAGCATGTAGTTCTGAGTGCTGTTCATATCGTCGTCCTCCTGGACAGTAGGGTTGGAAGGTGGTGCGGCCGTCGGGGTGACGGCCGGAGGGGTGAGCACGTGGGTCCACTGACCAGACGCAGTCAGCGGGTGCTCGCTGTAAGGCTTGGTGCGGGTCTCCTCGTCGGTCTGGTCGCCGGGAGCGCCGTAGATATCGCCGATCTCGGAGATCCACGCCTCGCGCTCGGCGTCGCCGCCGGTGTACATCGCGATGTGGCCCGTGCCCCCGGAGGCCTCCTCGGACAGGAGCAGGTCGCCGATATCCAGACCGATTCCGGGGTACCACTCCTCGACGGAGAATCCCCGGGCGGCGGCCAGGGACCGCCAGGTCCCGGTCCAGGTGGCGTCGGACTCCGGGAAAAGCGGGATCCGGCCCTGGAGGCCGAGCGAGACGATGGCGGCGTTGTACGCTCTGGCGGTCAGGGACGAGCAGTCCGCCTCGTAGGCGTCGCCGTACCCGGTATTCGAAATGAGTTCGGAGATATCGGGCATGTCCCAGCGATTGTGCTGAGAATACCCGACATTGTAGTCGTCGCACATCGCCGCCGCGTACTGGGCGGCGCGCTGACCGAGGATGCTGGTCATAGGCGTCCTTTCATTTTGGGTGTGGGAAAGCCCCGACCAGGACGGACGGGGCCGAAGATCAGTCGTTGGTGTTCCAGTTGGCGCTGACGGTGACCGACGTGGTATTCCGTGTGGTCCGCACCCACACCCTGCCGTCGGGGTAGATAGAGACGGTGGTGTCCGCTGCCGGCACGGTGGGGTGCACGTAGGAGACCGCCGACAGATAAAAAGTCGTGCCCAGGGTGATCTGTCGCGGATCCAGTCGGAATCCGTAGGGGATACGCCCGATCTCGTACACCACCGGGGTGATCACCTCGAAATTGGTGCGGGCGATGGTGCCGGACATGGTAACCGTTTTTCCTGCTCGGGAGAGCAGGAGCACGGTCTTTTCCTTCCACCCAGACAGCGGCTCCACCAGGCTGTTCGTCGAGGCCACCAGGGTCCGCCAGGAATGCCCGTCCCAGGCGCACAGGCCACCCAGGTCCTTCCTGTCCACATAGATCGGATTAGCCGGCGTCGCAGTCCAGCCCATGACACGAGTGGCCTCGGCGATGAGCCGATTCGCCTCGGCCTGATCGGTGGCCGTGAGGATCGTGCGCACGGACGCGCCCAGCGCGACCATGTCCGGCTGGGGAGCCGACGGATCCGACCCCGACGGCACACGCGTCAAATTCGGCAGCGTCTGCGGCATGAAAAGTCTCCTCCCGGGCCCGCGATCAGCGGGTCCAATCAATTGTCAGGCACCCGGACAGGGGAGCGGAATCTACGCCGGTCACGCCCCCGTAGGCGGACCCGGAGACCATGAGGCCACCCGCGTGATCCACCAGCCACTGGGCCGTCTCGACGGGCACGTCCACGTCCACGGGCCACGCGCTCCCGCGAGCGGGGACCTGGACGTCCCACCCGCTACCCACGGCCTGGGGGCGGCGCAGCAGATCCGTCTGCTCGTGCGCCGCCACATGCAGGGTCAGCGGCTGGCCGTGAGCCCCGGACCCGGTCCGACCGTCCAGGTGCAGGCGCGCGGCCGTGACCTGCATCCCGGCCATCGCCGTCATCGCCGCCCCGTACCCCCACCCTCCGACGATGTCAGTCTGCCCGTCGCCAGTGCCCTGGACGACGGCGCCGGTCCACCGGACCCCGGCCGGCGTCCACGACCCGGAGCCAGTGGCCCGCAGCGTCTCCCGGCCCGCCGGCGCCTCCATCACCGACTGCGACGGCGCGACCGTCCCGGCGATCTCGTCGACCGCCAGGCTTTTCCCCGTCCCCAGGATCACGGGCTCGGAGCCCTGCCACATCAGCCGCGCAGGCTGACCGGTCCGGGGAGCGGTCCCGACCCACGCGCACGTGCGATCGACGCCGTCGATCGTCGCCGCCGCAGTATTCCCAGCCACCGACCGCACGATGCACGTGGTCGTCCTGGGGCGGTCCACCAGCGGCCCCAGCACGATCGCCGACGACTGCCCCTCACCGGCCCCGATCAGGGCCACCAGCACAGTCATGCCCGCCATGGCGTGCATCGTCCCCAGCCAGGCCGCCTTCACCGGCACGCCCTGCACGCCCACCACCAGGCGGCCGGCATCGTCGCGCACGGTGGTGCCCACCACCAGACGGGTGCCGCCAGCCGTGGTCGATGCCGCCATCACCTCGCCCAGGACGCTCACTGCCTGCCCCTCATGACGGCCACCAGGTCCGCCGTCGACGCGACGCAGGTCAGAGTCGTCGGAGCCGGCCCCATCCGATCGAGCGATACGCCTATTTTCTGCACGACCGTCTCCACGCCGCGCAGGACGCCGTCTGGGTTCGGGACCGGCACCGTGATCCGGTCCCACAGCTCCAGGCCCGGGTGCGGCAGCGCCTGAATATCCAGGGCAGTCGCATCGGAGTCGCGGATGAGGTTATCGAGCCGGGTTCTGGCGGCGGCCTCGGCCTGCGCCTTATTCTTGAGAAGCGGCGAAGAATAGAATTGGGTCCTATTCCCCAGTGGCCCATTCCATCTCGCGACCCCACTATTCCGGTAAGCGCGGCCCACGAATTCCTCGCCCTCACTGGTGGACGAGGAGGACGCCACCACCGAATTGAAGATCCGATCCAGTGACATTGATCGAGTCATTCTCACGAGCGCGCCATTGTGTCCGGCGTCCACTCTCCACACCGAGGGCCGGGTAGCCGGGTCGATCAGGTGCATGACGCCGGCACCGTCCAGACGCCGCTGCAGCCCCGCGTGGGCCACCAGATCGTCGACCGCGTCCATGCGCTCGCGCTCGTAGACCGTGCCGGCCGCGACCGTAGTCTTGGAGCCGGTCTCGTCGACCACGGGGATGGTCCCGCCCAGCAGCCGCCGCACCTCCGACACGCACGTCGACGTCGACGGCGCCCCCGGCGCCTGGAGTTTGTCTGCGATCGCCACGCTCGTGAGGTCCTCCACCTCCAGCGTGATGGTCCCACCAGTGGGCATCCACCACCACGTTCCGTCCTGGAGCTCATACGGAGCCCACCCGGTGTAGGACGGAGAGGTCTTGGTGACCACCATCAGCGCTCGCGGGATCGTGCTGCCGTCCTCGCAGACCCAGGTGATCTGGAGGCGGGCGCCCGGGGCGAGAGCGTCCCCCAGGACCCACGGCGCCATGGTCCCCTCCGGGTCGGGGACCACCACGGTCCCCTGGCACTGCACCTGCCTGGTGGCGTCCCAGTCCAAATTCACCGACTCCACGTCCAGGTCGGCGACGACCAGCTCATCACCCAGGTACACGTCGACTTTTGCCCGCTCATCGGAGCGGGACCCGGTCAGGGACGCTATGGCAGCGTCGGTCATCGGAAGCAATTCGGATCCCCCGTCTCTAAATGAATTTATTGGAGGCCGTCGAGCGGGGACCGCTTGACGGCGGAGTAGGTGCGGCCGCCCTGGACGGCGCGCACCTCGTCGTAGGTGCGCGCCCCCACCACGGCCCGCACGTCGTCGTAGGTGTAGCGGCTGATCGCGACGTGCCGCCCCGGGGCGCGCATCTCGTCGCCGGACAGCGTCCACGCCACGATCTCGTCCGTGAGCCGGCGCGCCTCGACGTCGGCGGCCAGGTAGCCGCCCCCGCGCAGAGCCCCCACAGGGTCGTGGGGGATCCGCAGCAGCACGATCGGCGCCTGCTCCAGCAGGGACGCCATCGTGTCCGCCTGGACGCCGTCCCAGGTGGTGATCACGACGGACAGGGACGAGACGGCCAGCCTGGCCGAGCCCAGGTGCACCGGCAGCCGCGCGCCCATGACCCGCGCCGTCGTCCCGGCCGTCTCCCATTTCGCGTCGTCCAGGGACCCGGCCGTCAGCAGCGGCCTCGTCTCGTCGCCCGCGTCCCTCATGTCCAGGCTGATCCCCGACTGCCAGTCCAGAGGGTCGCTGAGCCACGCCAGATCACTGGTCAGAGTGATCGCCGACCGGGCCATGGCCGTGCCCGTCACCACGTCGATGAGCGTGTAGGTCAGTGGCACTCCCAGGGGAGCTTCGTGGTCCTCCCAGAAATCCTCACCGTCCAGCACCGCTCGCGGCGGCACGGACCGCACCGGCGTGGACTCGCCGCGCACCGTGCGGGTGACCCGCACGATCCCGGACCCGGTCGCCGTGATGCCCACGGCCGGGTGCCCGACCTGGGCCGTGATGTCCTCCAGGACCACGCCGCTCATCGCACACCGCCTCTCCGCCGGCCGGCCAGATCGCGGGCGGCCCTGTCGATGGCCGAATCGGCCTCCACGCGCATCCGCCCCACCAGGGACCTGTCGACGTCACGGACAACCAATTCTTTCGGCCACAGTCGCCCATTCTCCAGGCCACTGATGAGCCGGTCGAGTTTATCCCACTGGTCGTTCGTGAATACCGCCTCAGGCTTGCCGCTCGCATTGAGGACAGAGGTCAATCCTGGTTGGAGAATGCCGCCGGAATCGAATTTGTAGAGCCCAGTTGAAGGCCCACCGTAAATCGGCGTTTCCCGGACCGGGATACCAAATGTCGGGGCCTCAACCATCATCCCATTACCGGAGGCGATGGCAATATGGTGGGCCGGGTACCCCCAAAAAAGCAGTGTCCCGGGCGTGTTGTAGGAGCCTCCTGGGGTGGAACCGGCCTGATATCCGGCAGCCGTCAGGCGAGGAATCTGTGATCCCATTTGGTGGGCCGCCCAGTACACGAGCCCGGAGCAGTCCACGCCCGGAGGAATTGTCGAGCCGCCCCACACGTAGGTGGCGCCGATAGCGAGCCTGGCGGCATTCACGATATCGGTCGCGGACCCCGTGACCGGCATGGCCGAAGTGTTCCCCTTGAGCCATTCCCCGAATCCGTCGATCCACTTATCGGGCAGGGCGGCCGCCATGTCCTTGAAGAATCCGCTGCCTGGCAGCGAATTCATGAGCGCGTTGACCGGGATGCGGATCAGATTCTCGACCGCTCCGAGTGGGTCGGAGATGATCGAGGAGGCCGCCTCCGTTGCTGTCGAAATCCATTCGCCGACGGCGTGGATTCCCGAGCTCACGGTGCTCTTGATGCTGTCCCAGATTCCGCCGTCGGCGAATGCGGCGAACCGGGCTCCCCGGTCGCCGCCGGGAATGTGGCCGCCGCTCGACCCGCGGGCGGCGGCGTTCATCGCGTTGATGGCGCGGCGGCCGCCGACGGCGCGGACCCACTCGGGGCGCATGATCGCCTCGCCGCCGGACAGGGCGAGCGCACCGCCCCCGTCGGGGCTGAAGAAGTGGTAGATATCCCGTCCCGGGGAATAGCCGGGGAGGACACCACCGGACGCGTACCCCGGGATACCGGATACGTCCGGGAGCCGCAGGGACAGGCCGAGCTTCTCCGCGATGGCGTCCGCCGTCTTCTTAATGCCGTCTCGGTAAACCGTGTTGATGATGAAGTTGATCGGCTTTGCGGCGACCGACTTGACGCCGTCCCACACGGTCTGAATGCCGGTCTTCATATTGGTGAACGCGGTCTTGATATTGTCGGTGACAGTATCGAAGATCGGCTTAATAGTGTCCCGGAACCAATTGGTGACCGTGTCAATGGTGGTCTTGATACCATTCCATACGGTCTGCAATCCTGTCCACAGCGTATCAGCGCCGGACTTGATCCCGCTCCACACCGCCGAGATGACCGGCTGCACATACGTCTGGAACCAGGCGACCACCGTCAGCACAGCGGTCTGGATGCCATTCCACACGGTCTGGATACCGGTCCAGAGGGTCTGCGCACCATTCTGGATGGCGGTCCATACCGTTGTGAGCACCGGCTGCACATACGTCTGGAACCAGGCGACAACGGTCAGCACGGCGACCTGAATTCCGGTCCAGACGGCCTGGAGGGTGCTCCAGAGGAATTGGGCTCCGGTCTGGATCCCCGTCCACACGGCGGAGAGCACCGGGACCACATACGCCTGGAACCATGCGACCACGATCTGGACCGCAACCTGGATTCCTGCCCAGACAGTCTGGATCCCAGTCCACAGCAGGTCGGCACCGAATTTGATTCCGGTCCACACCGCGGAGAGGGCGGACTGCACGTATGTCTGGAACCATGCGACCACGATCTGAACCGCGGTCATAATCCCGTTCCAGACGGCCTGGATCCCGGTCCACAGCATTTGGGCTCCGGTCACGATACCGGTCCACACGGCGGAGAGTACTGGGGCGACATACGCTTGGAACCACGCGATGACGATCTGGACGGCGAGCATGAGGCCGTCCCAGACGGCTTTCACGCCGGACCAGAGCATTTGCGCCCCGGCCACGATCATGGACCACACGGCCGACAGGGTCGGCACAATATAGGTGCTGAACCAGTCGACGACTAGCTGGACGGCAGTCTTAATGAGCGTCCACACGACAATAAATGGGATGCTCAATGCGAAGAGGCCGATCTTGATTCCGGTCCACACGGCCTCGAAAACCGGGACCACATACGCCTGGAACCAGCCGACTACGGTCATCACAGCCGTCTGGATACCGGTCCACACCGTGGATACGACGGTGACGAGCCCGTCCCAGATGCCGCTCAGGATACTCACCGCCCCGGAGACGGCAGGGACCACGTAGGCCTGGAACCAACCGACGACGGCCATCACCACGGTCTGGATCCCGGTCCACACGGCGGACACGATGGCGACGAGACCGTCCCACAGGCCTCCCAGGGCGCTAACGCCGCCCGAGATGGCCGGGACCACGTAGGAGGTGAAAAAGCCGCTCACAGCGCCCCACACGGCGTCCCACGCGGCACTCAGCGCCGCCAGGGTCGCATCCCAGTACGGGGCGATCCAATCGAGGAATCCGCGGAACGCCTCGGTGATCGCCGCCCACGCCCGCTTCCCCGTCTCAGTCTGCGTGAAGAACCAGATGAGCCCGGCCACGAGGGCCGCGATAGCGGTCACGACAAGCATGATCGGATTCGCATTCATGACCACGTTGAAAGCCGCCTGCGCCGCCTTCGCAGCATTCACGGCATTCTTCATCATGTCGAGCGAAGTCACCCATTTCATGATGCTGCCGGCCGTATTGATCGCGGTCATCGTCTTCGTGACGGTCTGCATCGACTTGAAAGCGATCGTCGCGGTGCCGACAGTCACCGCGAGCGTGGAGATGAGGTCCTTATTCCGGGTGGCCCAGTCGATGAGCCCGACGCCCGCGTCCACGACCTTCAGGGCGGCGTCACGCAGGCTCTCAAGGAATCCGACAATAGGGGAGGACGGGTCAAGTCCGAAGAGCGGCTTGTCCGTGTCCCCCGTCAGGATGATCTCACCAAGGGACCTGACCGACGGGACCAGCGTCCCGGTGATCCACTCGCCGGCGGCGCGGGCCCCGTCCCCGATCCGGAAGAGGAAGTCGACGATCCGGGAGTCCTCGTCGAGCCCGAAGAGCTTCGAGGAACCGTCGAATTGGCCCTTGGAGAGGATATCCCAGACGCCCTGAATCCCAGGGATAAGAGTGTCATTGATCCACGAGAATGCCTTCTCGGCGCCGGTCGCGACCGTCCCCATGAAGCTGGTGAGGGCGGGCTTGATCTTATCGACGATGCTCATACCGCCGGACACGAGGGCGGCCTCGAGGTTCCCCCAGGCGCCCTCGATGGTCGCCGTCGACGTCGCCGCCTCCCTGGCGACGTCCGTCATGCCCAGCTCCATCACCGCCGCATTGAATTCCTCGGCGGTGATCTCGCCCTTCTCCATCGCCTCCCGGAAATTGCCGGTGTAGGCGCCGGCCTTGAGGAGGGCCTCCTGAAGCTTCCCGGACGCGCCGGGAATGGCGTCAGCGAGCTGGTTCCAATTCTCGGTGGTGAGCTTGCCCTGACCGGCGGTCTGGGTGAGGACCATTCCGACGGACTTGAAAGTCTCGGCGTTACCGCCGGCGACCGCGTTGAGGTTACCGGCGGCCTCAGCGAGCTTGTCGTACCCCTCAACATTATTCGACGCCAATTGGGCGGTGATCGACTGGATATCCGACAGCCCGTAGACGGTCTTATCGGCGTAATCCTTGGTGGACTTCGTCAGCCGATTGATATCATCAGTCGATTTCCCCGCGAAACTGAGGGTATTCTTGAACTTATTTGTGGCGTCGGAGGCGTTGATAGCCTGGCTGGCGACATCCGCGAAAGACGTCGCCAGTCCCACGGTCCCGGCGACGGCGAGCGCGCTGGCCGCGATCTTCCCGACCTGTTTGAAAGCCCCGCCCAGGCCGCTCGTGATCCGCCGCTCAGCAGGCTTGGTGTCGACGTCCCCCAGGGCCTCTTTGAGCTGCTGGGAGATCGCCTTGGTGGAGAGGGCCACCTGCACCCAGGCGGTGCCGATGGTGTGACCGGCGTCTGCCACAGGGACCTCCTCTCCGATGGTGCGGGGAGGCCCCGCAGCGGCTGTGCTGCGGGACCTCCAGGTATTTGTTTATGCGCGGCCCTGGGCGGCCAGTTCCGGGTGCCTGACGAGCCACCTGGCGGCCTTCCTAGCCATGCGCTCCTCGGCCTCCCGGGCCTTGGCCTGCCAGCCAGGCTCGGGCGGCTTCGGCGGCTTCGGCAGGTCCGACTTTTTGGCGCCGACGGCGGCCGCGATATAGCAGGAGATCTGCCAGGCGGCCATCCTGGTGGCGGTGACCTCATCGGACAGGGCGGCGTCACCGCCCATGGCCCGCCCCAGGGCGCTCCCCGGGGGCAGGCCCCGGATGAGGACCAGCAGCCGTCTCGGAGTCAATTCTCCGCGCCACAGGTCGAGCAGGTCGACCCCGTAGACGCGCAGAAGATCGGCTTCGATCTCCTCCCCGTGCTCCCGCAGGAGAGCGGGGAGGCCGATCAGTTTCCCAGGTTCAGGGACTCGAAAACCTCCTTGAGGAGCTCGGCCATATCGTTGGCGCTGATACGCCCGTTCTGGCGGCGGAGATGCGCCTTCACCTCGTCGTAGGCGTCACCGAGTGCGGCCCGGGTGACGCGCACCAGGCTGCCGGGGGAGGCCTTCCCCTCCTCCAGGGCGGCGAGCGCCTCGACGACCTCCCAGTCGCCGCTGACGGCGGTCGGGTCCACCTCGATGGTGAGGCCCTGGACGGTCACCTCCACGGTGCCGCCGCCGGCGGCTTCCGCCTCCATGTGGTCCTTGGGCGTGGCGGCCCCGATACTGGCCGCCCTCTCCGAGGTCTTAGACTTCTTCCCTGACATTTCGGTCCCCTTATTCTAGTGCGACCGGCCCCGGTGAAAGTATTTGGCCCCGCCCCGACGCGGGGACCGGAATCGCGCCGGGGCGGGGAGAATGGTGGCGTCAGGCCGGGATCATCGCCTTCGCGTTGGAGTAGATGACGTAGTCGCTGGTGATCGAGAGCTTGTACGAGTAGGCGGTGAGCTCCCCGACCTTGAAAAGGATCTCGCCGCGCTCACCGAGCTCGAGACGCGGGACGACAATGCGCATACGCACCGCGTTCTCCGTGGATGCGGTGTCATAGAGATCGACGACGCCGGACAGGAGGGTGACCTTCCGCTGGGCCTTCGCCGTGATCTTCGCGACGTCGGTCTTGGCGCCGCCGCCGATCTGCTCCTGGATCTTCTCCGCCGTAGCATTCAGGTAGTTGGTGACGATGAACAGCTTCGACTCGAGGAGCGCGGCCTCAATACTGGTCTCCGAGGAGTCCATGAAAGTGCGGACCACGCCGTGGCCCTGGTGGCCCTTGATCTTGGTCACCGAGTCGTCCAGCGTGAGCTTGACCCCGTCATCGGAGATCCACCCGCAATCCGTGAATCCCTGCGGGATCTCGGTGGTGAGCCCCGTGATCTTCGTGGCGAGATCCTTATCGTAGGGCCCCAGGTGGAGCGAGTCGTCATCCGACCCGAACCCGAGAGCGTTATCAGCGTTGACCGGCATAATTCGTCTCCTTATGCGTTCCGTGTGGTGATCTGATAGGTCGCCGTCGCCCTGGCGGCCGTGATGGTCGGATCCGGGGACTCGGCGGGAGCATTCCCCGTGACCCTGGTGACCGGATAGTCGTGGGACGCCGGGAGAGCATTGATCGTCGCGTCGACGCGCAGCGCCAGCTCCATCGCCCCACCCATAGTGGGCGCGAAGGAATCGATGGTGACCTGACCGGTGTACAGCACCCTGCGGTGCTGTCCCTGCCCGCCTGTGGCGATCACGAGGACCATCGGCCCCGGCGGGTCACCGTCCGCGTAGGGGACCGTGGAGACCACCTGCACGCCCGCCAGAGCGGCCCTCAGGGCGCCTATCACGAGGGCCTTGGTGTCATGGGCCGTCCCCGCCATCATTCGCCGCCCATGCTGCCGTACACGCGCTCCAGGACGTGCTTTCTGGCCTGCCTGATGCCGGCCTCCCGGGTGCCAGCGTGCACGTAGGCGCGGGCCCGGTTCCCCGCGGTGGAGGAGTGGACCTTGAATCCCTCGCCCGCACGGGCGCGCAGATTCTCAGCCGCCCCCGCGACGACGGACCTGGCCTCGGGGGAGGTCAAGAGCTCCGCGACTCCCTTCTCATCGAGCTTGAATTTCACGAGCCCACCCATCAGGTGCCTCCCGTCTTCTTGGGGTCGGTGGCAGCGTGCAGCGTGACGACGGTGCCCCGCGGCCACCTGGCGGGGGCGCCCTCCACCCGGTAGGTGACGCCGGCGATGCGCAGCATGTCCGACGATTTGACGTCCGGGTGCTGGCCGCGCCAGTAGAGGGTCGGCTGGGAGACGACCGGGGCGCTCCCCGCAGCCACGGGCTCGCTCGTGCCCCCGGGGGCGAAAAGCGCGGGCGGAAGCGGGCTCTCCACCACCTGGCCGGGGATGGGCTCGCCGTACTGGTCAGTCCCGGCCTCGCCCGCCCTGAGCCTCGTCACGGCGACCCGGCCGGCGGCGATCACGGGGCCACCCTTCCGGCCAGCAGGTCCACCTCGAAAGCCCCCGACCGCTGGCCGCCGAGTTCTTTCAATTCAGACGCCTTCAAATACAGATCCCCTTCGGGATTCGCATATGAGAATTGGTCGCTGAAAGGTCCCGTCGTGTGGGTCTCCGCGGTCACCGGGCCGCGCGGCTCGAGGATCCCGCCCGCGCCGCCCTGCTTAGCCTCCATCGCCCGCTGTACGACGGCACAGCAGATACGGAGCAGCGTATATTCGGAGGCCTTCTTCCATCTCGGTACGGACGTTTTGATCTTGTCCGTGGCGTCTGCCAGGAGGACGGCGGCGCGGGCCTGCTCCTGGGCGGACAGGCCCCGCCACCGCGCCTCCAGGTCGGCGACCGTCGCGAAGGCGTCAGCCATCGGTCTTCGCGTGGGCGCCCGACCGCTTCCGGGGCCGGCCGCCGTCGGAATCGTCGTGGCTCTCCCCGCTCTCGCCCTCCTCCTCATCCGTGGTGGGCACGTCCTCCGGATCCACCCACTCCGGGCCGAGCAGATCCGCGGTCACCTCATCGACCAGAATGACGACGCCGGTATCCCTATTCTTCAGGCGCACCATGATTAGGCCTTGTCCTTGATGATCGTGAAACGGTCGACGAAGACGTACCAGCCGTACACGATCTCCAGCCGCAGCGCGATCTGGTTGTGACGCTTGAGGTCGCCCTGACCATCCGGGTCGCCGAATCGGATCAGCTCGATCGGCAGCTCGCGCTGGACGCCCCAGCGGATACCGTTCTGGAAGTCTCCGACAACGGCGCGGACCTTCGTATCCGTCGCCTCGGGAGTACCGGAGACGGTGTTTCCCTGGGCGACCGGGATACCCCGGAAATCCGTGATATTGGTGCCGAATCCCAGCTGCGGGTACCGCTGGTCGCTGGTGGCGCCCGCGCCGTCCTTGCGCTTGAGCTGGGACAGGGCCCAGGAGAACTTCGGGTCGAAGGCGGCACCGGTCACCTGGACGGTGACGGGGGCGTTGACCAGGAGGCCGACCGCCGTGGCGAACTCGTCGTCCAGGTCGACGGTCCCGGCCGGATCGTGCTCCACGATCTTCGTGGACTTGGTGATGTAGTTGTCCCAGCCGGAGATCACATTTCCGGTGAGAGGGTTGATACTGTGGTACATGCCCAGGTCGAGGGCGCGGGACAGGGACACCTGCCCGGCGCCGGCGAGCTCGTTGAGGACATTCAGCTGGTAGTCCTCGGAGGCCCACTGGACCTCCTCGTTGAATCGCATGGTCACCTGCGCCTTGTGGGGCGCGGCGCTGACGGACCCGAATCCGCCCTTGGTGGGGCTCTTCTCGCCGCCCTCCTCCACGAATTCCGCCTTCGGGAAGTCGTTGAAGGTGATGTAGTCGACCTTCCCGAATCGCATGGGCTCACGTGCGGAGAGCTGCGCGATGGTGGACAGCGTCCGGGTCTGGGTGATCATGCCGTCGGCGATCTCCCGGGGCATCAGGACCTTGATGTCCTCGGTGCTGAATAGGGTTGCCATTTCCTATTTCCCTTTCTTCGATTACTTGTTTCCGAACAGGTTTCTGACCGCCTGAAGCGCGGCGTTCGGCGCGCCCTGATCCGGGGCCTTTCCGCTGATGCCCGTGCCGCCCGCGACGGGGGCGCCCCCCAGAATCCCCTTGAGGACCTTCGCGTGGGCGGCGATCTCCTCCTCGGTGTCACCGCGGAGGGCCTCGACGGGGACGCCCTCGGTCTTCGCCGCCGCCGCCTTCCATCCGGCGACCTGGTCGCGGTGCTCGTAGGCGGCGATCCGCTCCTGCGCGGCCTTGAGCGCCTCGGCATTCTTCGCCTCGGCGGCCTTGATCTGGGCGGCGAGGGCGGCGGCCCGCTTCTCGGCCTCACGGCGGGCGGCCCGCTCGGCGTCGAGGGCCTTCTTGCCGGCGTCTCCGAGAGCGTCGGCGGGATCGCCCGTCGCGGGCTCACCCCCAGTGGGCCCAGCGGTCTTCGACTCGGTGGGCGCAGTGGTGTCGGCCATTGGTGGATTCTCCTTCGGTGAGTGGTGCCATCGCGGCACGACGAAACCCCTGCCATCGCGGTAGGGGCTCTAGGTGGTTTCGGGTCACTCGTCGGAGTGGATTCCGTCGGTGAAAGAATCTGGGTCGATGCGCCGCATCTCGGCGGCGATCGTCTTGTCGTCGAGCGGACCGCCGGCGGCTTTCACCGCAGCACGGGCCCGGCTGTAGACGGCTCGCAGCCGCCCAGGATGGTAGCCGTCGATCCTCCCGGCCTGCCCGCGCCACAGCGGCGTCGGGACGCACGAGCAGTGCGCGTGGTACGGGTGCCCCTCCCCCGCGGTTTTGGAGGATTCGTACACGAATCCGCGGGACGCGAGCATTGCGCACCAGGCGCAGCAGCCGCCCCGGCCGGGGACGCGAGCCCACCTGGGGCGGGCCGGGTCGGCGGCCACATTCGTGGTGACCGTCGATTTACCCTGCCAGCCCACATACCGGGCGACGGCCTCCTGGAGCAGTCCGGGCACACCACTGGGATCTGGGCCCCACAGGCCGCCGACGGCCCAGCGGACCGTCCGGGCCGTCTGCTCGTAGGACGGCCCGTCGGCCAGGACCGCCCCATAGGATCCGCCAGCGGCCCCGGCCCTCATCTGCTCGTACCATTCGGCCGCCAGGGTGGCGGCGACGTCGCCGTACCGGGAGACTATGGCCGGGAAGGCCTCCAGGAGGGCGTCTCGCGCGATTTCAGGGCGGGAGAGGTCCAGGTGGCCGATGGCGGCGTCCAGGGCCGCCACAGCCCGCCTGGTGGCCTCGTCGAGGCCACTGGCGAGCCGCTCCAGGTCAGCCCTGGTCGGCACCGGACGTCACCTCGGCTGCCGGCGGGGCCGCCTGCTCGGCCGGGGCGGGCGCGGCCGCCAGCAGCCGGTCCAGCACTCCCCCGGCCTGGGTGCGCCGCTGATCGGAGCGCACCTCCATGATCTGCTCCTGCGTCAGGCCGGCCAGCCGCATGGCCACCGACGTGTCCGCGAGCGCCGGGAAGGCGCTCACGATCTTCACGGCCGTGTCCGCGGCGGCCTGCGGGGACACATACCGGGCCGGTGTCCACGTCGGGTGCAGCTCCCACGACTCGGCCGGCGGCTCGGTCAGCCCGTCGCGCACCATGATCGCGTTCTGGGCGGTGCGCCGCAGGGCCGTGGAGAAGCATCTCCACTGGTACTCGGCCTCGTCGGCCAGGGCGGCCTCGGCGGCCTGCATGGCCTCCGCCGAGGCGGGGTTGTCGGCGAAAATACCGACCTGCGACTGCGGCAGATTCGTGGCCGCGCAGAAATTCTGGGCCAGCTGCCTGTACATGGATAGGTGCGGCTCCATGCTCATCTGCGGGAATTGGCCGACGTCGGGCTTGTCGCCCTCCTCATTGAGGTCCAGGACCGTGATCCGGCCGCTGATGGCCGACCACCTGGATTGGCCCTCGAAGGCTGACTCGGCGGCCCCGAGCACGTACCGCTGAGGTGAGGAGAAGAATTCGGCTCCGGTCTCGGCGCGCACGAGGGTACGCAGGGCCGCGTCGGTGAGGTAGCGGACCTCGCGTGTGATCCGCGAGTGCCCGAATGGGCGGCCGACCTGCGGGTCGTAGGCGATCTTCTCCACCATGACCCGGCCGGTCCGATTCGGGAGGTGCTCCGCTTCCCAGCGGCCGTCGCGGCGGCGCATCACGATGATCGCGTCCCGCGTCCACATCACCATCTCCGACGGCGACTCGAGGCCTTCCGGGACGTCTTTGGTCATCTCGGTGACGGCGATCGCCGAGTCGATCTGGCGGCGCCGCATATCCCAGAGGGCCGATGACCACTTGGCGTCACGGGCCTGGATCACCACGGGCGGTTCCCCCGGCTGGATGCCGGGTTCGACCGTCAGGAATGCGACTCCGTGCCGGTACGCGGCGTTGAAGACTTGCGGCAGTTCTACGTCGAAGTCGTTTTGGGCCAGGATCTCCCCGAGTTCGAAGGGGTCGGGGGATCCGTCCAGGGAGAAGCCCTCCCACACGTGCTTCCTGGCGAGGGCCTGCACGGCCTTGGCGGGCCAGCCGAGCGCGGCCCGCGTGTTCTGCATCTGCGGAGGAATGGAAATCCCCAGGTCCGTGAACGCCTTATGCCCGTCATAATAGGTATCCAGGAGGACGTTCTTATCGTATTTGGCTGCCCATTTCTGGTAGAGGAGGGTGAGTGCGGTCTGCTCGTCATCGGTGAGGCCGACGACGCCGATCGGTACCGGGGACATGGTCATAGGATTCGCACTCCTCTCGGCCTGTTGGAACCCTCCGGGTCGATAGGCCGGCGTTTCGTGGTCTTCGCGGCCCAGTGGGCCAGGGTGACGGCGTCCATGCCGGCCGAGGTCATGCCCTCCGGGGCCGCCCAGCCGAAGCCGCCGGCTGCGCCGATCTTCCGGCGGCTGATGACGGCGGCCTCGGCTGCGAGCTCCGGGTCATCCGGGTGGCTGAGGGTGCGGTCGCGGATCGCGGCGTCCATCATCGCGTGAGCGGCGATGACCTGATCCGTCGTCGGCGTCCAGATCGTCGTCGGCGGGAATCCGGCGGCCCGTAGGCGGTCGACGAGGTCGCCGGCCCCGGATTTGCCGTCGACGACGATCTGCGCCCACCGCTCCCGGTGCTCTACCAGGTAATCCACGACCCAGTGGACGCCCTCCCCCATATTCCGCACACCCTGCGTGGTGCACAGTTGGGCGTAGACGGCCTCGGCCTTCCGCGCGGGCTTGCGGCCGGCCCGGGCCAGCGCCACCGTGGACCCATCCACGGAGAAGCGGACGGCCGCGCACCAGCGCAGCCCGCGCGGCGGCTCATCCACCGTCAGCGCATTCCACGCCTCACGACCGATCGCCTGCGCCACAGTCTCCGGATCCCAGATCCCCAGGCCCTCGCGCCGGAATGACTCGGGACCCAGCTGGCGCTTCATCCGTAGGATCGCCGACTCCGGCGTCCGGTGCGGGTAGGAGGGGTTCGCCTTGCGCCACTGCGCCCGGTCATCGGCGTTGCCGTCGTCATCCGCGCCGATCTCCACGTACAGGCCGTCCCGCAGGTCGCCGGCGAGCGCAGCCTTCCGGAAGCCCCGGAAGGCCTCGGACGGGTCAGTCGGCCGCGGAGGCGTCCCCAGCCGCAGGATCAGCGGATTCGGGGCCGTATTGACGGCCGGGACCATGTCCTCCAGGGCCCTCTGACCGAGGATCTGCGCCTCATCGAAGACGATGACGTCGACGCCGGCGAAGCCCCGGCCGAACCCGCCCTCACGGGCGCCGAACAGGATCCGGGACCCATTGGTGAAGGCGATCTCCTGCTGGCCGTTGGCGGCCCGGACTTTGGATACGTAAGGGGCGATCTCCGGCTTACCCGCGAGGCCCCGCATCTCCGCGAAGGTCTCATCCGCCGTCCGCGTCCGGTGCGCCGTCCACAGAATGAAAGTCTTCTCATTGAGCGTGCACAGGGCGAACGCGAGCGCCCCGAACGTATACGTCTTACCGGCCTGCCGGCAGATGGACACCTGCACGCCGTCGATCCCCGCCGCGTACAGGCCGCTCTTACGCTTCGCGAGGATCGCGCGCCCCAGACCGTCCTGCCAGCGGTCGAAACCGAGGCCGAACCTCTTGGCCCGGTCCCGCACCGCCGGCCACCCGGTCGCCGTGATCCCCTCGGGCAGGATGAGGTGCTTGGCGATATCGGACAGGCGCGGCTCAGATGTCCCCGAGCCCATCCTCATCCTCAGTCGCCTCGGTCGCCTCCTGGCGCTCGCGGTCCGCCCGCTCCGCGTCGATCTCCCGGAGCCTGGCCTGCACATCCATGAGGCGTCGCGTCAGGGAGGCGAGGTCGCGGGGCGGAGTATCCGGGGCATCAATGGCCCTCGCGAGGGTCACGCCCATCGCCGCCATCATGTCCCTCTCGTCCCCGGATGCTATAGCGGCCAGGACGCCCCCGGCGGAATTGGCCGCCCCGACATTCTTCACGGGTCGGAGCCTTCGAACGGCGGTCATGGCACTCCCTAGTAGGAAGTCGGTGGGGAGAGAACCCGCTATACCCACGGGGGCACTAGGTCGGGGCCGGGGAGGGGCATACCCCCGGCCCGGCCAGTCTGGTTCTACTCTACCACACTTCCGGGTCGATGGAAGTCTTTGGGCGGGGCAATTTTCTTCTGCGTCGGGGCGGGCGCGGGCGGCGGCCGTTGCCTTTGCGCTGGTTGCAGCGGCGGCAGAGGATCTGGACGTTGTCGAGGGCGTCTGGTCCTCCGCGGCTGTGCGGGATGATGTGGTCGGCCTCGGCTGAGGATGGTAGTAGGCCGATGTCCCAGGTGAGTCGGGTGTGGCAGATCGGGCAGTACTCGAGGCCGGCTGCTCGGGCGGAGCGTTTGGCTGCGGCGGCGACGTGGAGCCAGCGTGTGGTGCCGGTGCGTGATGTGGTCATGGTGTGTGGTGTGAGTGTGTGGTGCGGGCAGGCCCGGCGCTGACGTCGTGGT
>ERZ772973.244-NODE-244-length-31849-cov-3.89882_pt1 | contig 31849 bp, 38 predicted proteins | sample MGYA00580672_ERZ772973 | MGnify/ENA primary metagenome ERZ772973 (study PRJEB29015, sample SAMEA2737938) | human oral metagenome | biome: human oral; feature: human-associated habitat; material: dental | place: China | collected 2152 ...
TGATGATACAGAAAGCAGGAAACATCCACAGGAGGTTGAGCCAGAGCCACGGATCGTAGCTCCGCAGCTCACCGACACCCGGGACGAGGGCGACGCCCACCACACCCACCGCCATCGGCACGGCAGCAACGGCACTGATAGCAACAAGGAGCCAGAACATGATGACCGCACCCCAGAAGGTGACGGGCTGATCCTTTGAACTCATGTTCTGGCTCCTCTCGTCCAGGCGAACGTCACGAACCACCACGTGATTTCAATGGCCACCTCTGCCGGGATGCCGTTCTGCGTGAAGAAGGTAGCGACACCCAGCGCGGTTGTGCCTCCAATTAAGTCTACCAGCCATAAATCTTGTCCGCCCAGGCGCAGACCTGGTTCGGCAGGATTGGGCGTCCGTACGTCAGGGCTATTTTGATCGCTTTCCTGAGGATGGATCCCAAAGACTCCTGTCCATTACTGGCCCTGTCGTCTCTCTGGGCAATTTCACGCGCAACCTGAGCCCCCTTCTGATCGCCCGCCACTGCCGCTTGGCGCACGATGACTTCCCGGTCGGTGGCGCTGATGTCCCCGACGGGCCGCGCACCGTTCTGGTCGTTCGCGAGGGCTACCGGAACAATCAGGCACCCCAGATGCACCAATATGCGGCCAGAAGCGACCCCGTGGCCTCCACGACCCGTGATCGATGACCACCCTGGCACCGAGAACTGGCAGACGCTGCCGGAGTTCGCCAGGATGTTGCCGCCCGACGACGGAGCCACTACAGCCACCGCCACCACCATAGCCACTCCCCCGCCTCGGCGCCTCCGCCAGCATCACACCCGCTCACGCCAGCGCAGAAGGACGACGTGGTCGCCCTCTACCAGCAGGGTGTGCCGGTGCGCGAGATCTGCCAGCGCTATGGCATCAGCTAGCAGCAAATCAGCGACCTCCGCGCCGATCGCGGCATTCCCCGTCGGCCGCGCGGCCTGAGTGATGAGCAAAAGCGCCAGGCCGAGCGGCGCTACCTCGCTGAGCAGTCCTTCGCCACCATCGGCCACCAGTTCGGCGTGCATGCCGAGACCGTCCGCCGCTACCTCCACACCACCAGCGTCACCCTACATCCCGGGCCCGGCACCGCATGAGCAGCAGCAGGCAGAGAACCACTGGCAAGCGACTCACCCATCACCAGCAGAGACACCGCTCAGCCAACCGCAGCCCCTTCCTCCCTCATCGACCACATACCGCCTGCCGAAACCAGACTCCTGCCACCCGCATCCCAGCACACGTCACCAACGCCATGACCTCATACACCACCCTCACCAGCCGCCGAGCCCTTTCCAGTGTGATGTCTAAGCCCTGGGCGTCGTCGCCGATGTAGAGTCAGGTGTCGCTGTCGTAAAGGTACTGGTAGCACACCAGGGTGAGTTCGGTGGCGGTGGGGTGATGGTGAATGGTGCCAACCTCATCGGTAGTGCACTTCCAGGGCAATGCAAGACACGAGGGCTGGGGTGGCTTCGTGGAGATGGTTGTCTGGCTTGTCTGGTGCGCCGGCATCGTGGCCAATGCACCAAGCTGGGCAGCTGGCGGTTGAAGGTGTGCTGTTCTTCTCGGCGTGATCTGCTGGTGTTGCCACTAGTCTCCCCTTCCTTGCCCTCCCGTGTGCGATGGCACTGTCGGGAGACAGTGAAGCGGAGTGTGGGAGGAGACGGGAGGGGGACGGACTAAGGAAGAACGAGTGCTCCGAAACCTGTCGTAGAACTATCAGCAAGTCTGCGGCGGGCTAGACCAAACAAGCACCACAGCACTCAGCCCAAGGAAAAAGCTGTGATAAATGCACATGCCGCCTGCGCAGCAACGCTATAGTGTTTACTTTTATCAGGTTGAAAAATATTAGTGACACCAAGACCAGCGATAGTAACAAAATATGAAATAAACCCAATCGTCAATGGAATCTTATCGGAGTGTCGAACACTTAAACATTCTCGTAAAATAAATCCATGTTCATCGCCATGCTCGGAGATCCAGTTTCCGAAATGTTGCCACCAGTTCCTGTTTTGATTTTCGGAACCAGGGTCAGATGCAACCTCATCTATCATAAATCCATCCCACCTTCAGTAAAGGCGTGTGTCAAGAAAGCAAATCTCAGCTACTGAAGCTTATCCATAGGGGTGTTTTGATTTTCCTTAACTAACGCTTTACCCGAGGAGGACGTGAGGGCAGCTTGCCCTATCTGAACACGTTATTCACGAGGGTTTTTTTCTCGGTGAAACGCCGCCAGTAACACAAAGAACATCGACTGCTTCATGAAATGATTGAGTTGCAACATAAACCAATCATGAAAGCAGTCGATACGTTACCAGTCTACAACGGGGCTTTGCGAGAAAACATTTGACGAGATCACCTGCCGTGTCGCCGATGTGATCGAGGGTCGAGGGATGGATCTGTCCAGATGCCGTATCCCCCTGCGGGACCAAGTGGTGGCCTGCCTGCTGATCCTTCGCCAGAACCTGCCCCAGATGGTGGTCGCCGACCTCCTGGGAGTCTCCCAGCCCACGATCTCCAGGATCTGGCGACGTATCACCGTCCTCCTCGAAGCAGCCCTGCTCTTCCTCCCGGGCGAACTCACCGAGGCGATCCAGCAAGGGCACCTCATCCTCATCGACGGCACACCCATGCCCCCTACCGGGAACCGCCCAGCCAGCGAGCAACAGCCACAACCACTCCGGGAAACGCAATCTCCAGTGCCTCAATGTCCAGGTCGCCTCCACCGACCGCGGTGACCTCATCGCTGTCTCCGACCTGGTGCCGGGATCCCGACACGACTCGAAGGCCATCAACCTGTACGGTTGGCAAGACCTCCTCGACTCCTCCGGCGCCACCTGGATCGCCGAGACCGCCTACATCGCCACCACCGCCATCACCCCGATCAAGAAGCTACCCAACCAGTCCCGCACCAAACACGACAAAAACTTCAACACTGCCATCGCCCGAATCCGCGTCAACGTCGAACACTGCATCGCACAACTGAAAACCTGGAGAATCCTGTCACACGGCTACCACGGACGCCTCAAAGAACTCCCCGGAATCATCCACCTCGTCACCAACCTGAAAATCCTCAGAACATACACCCACAATCAACCCCGTGAATAACGCCTAGATCATCCCAACCCCTTTTACACAAACCATCTGACACCCTCGGGCCTACTTCCTTTAAAGCTAGAAACTGCAGCGAAGCTCGACGGGACCGCACGTCTGTGGCGATGACATGAGGAACGCTGTGCACCACATCGAACTCTGGACAAGCGACGTGGAAGCCGCAACGCCGTCCTTCGACTGGCTCTTCGCCACTCTCGGCTGGACCCTGGATCACGATCCCGCTCGGCCAACCGGACGCATCTGGCAGCATCCCAGCGGCGTCTACCTCGTACTGGAACAGTCACCCGACATCTCCGGACCCCTGGAACGAACCCACGCTGGCCTCAACCACCTCGCCCTACGCGCCATCGAACTCATGATCGGCTGAACATCCGCATCTGCCGCGACCATCGCGTTCGCGAGCGTCTCATCATGCTCATGTGCGGCCGAGCATTTCAACGCGTATGAGTAGAGTTGGGCCATGGATCTGCGCTTCCCGCCACCGCTGGCTCACGGATCGCTTGTCGGTATCACGAGTCCTTCATCCGGTGCGTCCGGCGTGTTGCAGCCTCGCGTCGACGCCGCTCTGCGGGCGATCCACCAGCACGGTTTGCAAACTCGGGTCGGGGAGTGCATGAACGGCGATGGGCACGTTAGCGCACCCGTCGCCCAGCGCGCCGCCGAGTTCCAGGCAATGCTGCTCGATCCCGAGATCCAGGCAATCGTTCCACCGTGGGGCGGTGAGACCTGCATCGACCTGATCCCGCACCTGGACTGGGACGCCATCGCAGCCGCTGAGCCCACCTGGGTGGTCGGCTTCTCCGACATCTCCACCCTTCTGGCACCCCTGACCCTGCGGGCCGGGTGGGCCACCATCCACGGCAACAACCTCATGGACACGCCCTACACGGCGCCGGACGGACTGGTGGACTGGCTCGACATCATCACCATGCCCACCGGCACCACATTCACCCAGATCTCACCCAACGCCCATCGCCAGAGCTTCGTCGACTACGTCGAACACCCCGAGGTGGACACCTACGAACTGGAAACCCCATCCCGCTGGGAACGCTGGGACCAGCCCGACCAGGACCTCGCCGTGAAAGGCCGTCTCATCGGCGGTTGCATCGACACCATCGCCCACCTCGCCGGAACCTCCTACCTTGACACCACGAGCCTCGCCACCGATGGCGAGGGCCTCCTCGTCTATGTCGAGGCCGCCAGTGAAAACGCTGGCTGCATCGCCCGCAGCCTCCACGGGATGCGTCTCAACGGCTTCTTCGACCAAGCCAATGCCATCCTCGTCGGCCGCACCTACGCACCCAACATCCCGGGCCTCACCCAGAAAGACGCAGTCCTCGACGCCCTCACACCGCTCGGCGTCCCGATCATCGGCGGTGTCGACTGCGGCCACTGGGCACCCTACATGCCCCTGGTCAACGGGGCCATGGCCGTCGTCGAGCACGACAGCACCTCCAGCATGATCCACCAGACCCTCGCCTGAACCACGTCCTCTTCTGCCGCGCAGTGTGCTGACAGCGTTCAGCGGAGTAACCTTGGTGGTGTCTAGAGCTGGTCGCCAAGATTGATGAGCCAGTTGATGCTGGCGCCGGCTAGGGTGGCTGTGCCGAGGGCGACGAGGAGGCCGGCGTGGGCTTTGGTGGCGGTGGTTTGGTTGCCGTGGGCGGTTGCGATGGCTCGGCGATGGCGCTGATGAGCATAGCGAGTGGAGTGCTACGCGTTTCGTGGGCAGCGACAAAAACAGATTTAATCGAGCTTGTGAGGCATAGCTCTGTATTATATCAGCATCAAAATACAGTGAAGAATTCAAACAACAGGTCGTGTCGGGGGTCGCTGAGAAACCCCTGCACGATCAGTGAGGTGGCGAAGTCTTTCGGTCTGGTCGCACAAGTTAATCGGGCCCAGTCACGGTCAAGGCGTATGGTAATGTCCACGGCAGCGGCTTGTCTTTCTCTTGAGATTCTTTGCGACGAGACAGTTTGAATTGTCTCAGATCGAACAAGCCGTCCCCACTTCCTTGGGGCAAAGCATTAGTTAGGGAAAGTCAAAGCGCCCCTATGAATAAGCCTCTTTGCTGATCGACACCTCACCCGTGAACAAACCTCGCAGGAGTCTAGGCCGCATAGGACCTCACCCAAGACTGGCCGCTTTTCCTAGGAGCAGCACGGCCTCGGGCAACGGCGTCGAAGACGAGCCGAGACTCGTCGACCGTCTCTCCCGTAAATTTACTCAGCTGACTATCAGGCCATGCCCCCACGGAGCTTACGCCATACGGAAAGTATGCCAGCCAAGGAAGATGTTTACGAGATGATCAGCGGAAACGTTTTGCCGTTTCTCGGATCTGGTCAGCAAATTTGTAGATATCCGTCGGCTTGTCGATAGGATGCCTGGCCTCTTTCTTGTCTTTGTCAAACAGGCCAAGGTATTTCACCGAGGCAGCATTGAACCACAGACGGCAAAGAGGTTTACGGTTGTTGTCGTCGACGAGAACACCGCAGTAGGACTTCGTGTCTCGCATGACGATTCTCTCGGGCTCGATCTCGGCCACGGCAATGGCCCGGACGATGTTGTAGCCCTCCAACTCCTCCAAGGTGGTCTCGACACCATCAGGATGTTGCTCCTGCGCCCCGGAGTCTTCCGGTTCCTCCACCGGGGCCGCAGCGGGGATCACGGGGGCTTGCCCTTGAAGCGCGTTCTTCAAGCGTTCGTTGACCTGATCCCCGAGCCACTGGGCGCACGCTTTCGCGATGAGGGGCCGGAAGAACTCTTTCACCTTGACGGTAGCGGAGCGTTCGTAGACGTGTGAGATCAGCAGTCGCTCGAAGTCCTCGCTCGGCTCCTTGAACAGCCTCCCGATCTCGCGCTTCAAACTCGAGACGTACTTGAGCTCCTCGGCGGCGCTCAGGACGGAATCGAGATCGAAGGCGGGTTTGGTGAGTTTCTTCAGCTCGGGCAGCGTGTGCGGATCCACATCCGCCAAGTCAAGTTGCAGGAAGGGCCGCTCGTCCATGCGGTTCGGACGGTCCAGGTCGGTGAAGAAGCACCAGAGCTGCCCGTTCGTTAGCACACCGATACGTGCGTTCGACACGTGGAAGTAGCGGAACAGCTGCGAAGCGTGGTTGATGTCGAGCGGGGTGCCGATTTTTTTGCACTCGATGAGCATCTGAACCTGTCCATCGCGCTGAATCGCGTAATCGATCTTCTCACCCTTCTTAGTTCCCACGTCAGCGGTGAACTCCGGGATGACCTCCGAAGGGTCAAAAACATCGTATCCGAGAACTTGCGCGATGAATGGCATGATGACTGCGGTCTTCGTCGCCTCTTCCGTTTCCAGCGTCGCACTGAAATCTTCAACCTTCTTGGCGATTGCGCTGATCGCTTCCTCGAACCCCATTGTCGGCCTCTCCATCAAGATCGGCTACCGTGCCGATGCTGCGCGTCATTTTAGCGGCTGAGACAAGGGTGTGACACACGGGATCCCGAAGTCGTCACACCAAGACCGCACTTGAACCTCGGAAAAACAACACACCCGCCCCTCCTATATGGGCGGACGCGCTCCAGTGGTCAGTTGACCGCGTTGCCGTTGCCCTCCTTCACCGGCCGCAGGTGTCAGGCAGGGGTCGAGTTCGTTCCGCGTCAGAGCACTTATTTCTGCGGTGCATTCCGGCAGGGACTCGAAAGTTATGGGCTGTTTGCCTGACGCACGGCACCCTATGGGGCGCGCAGGCGCGAAGGGCGACATCTGCTTCTCTCTTCCCGTGGTGAGGCAACGTTACCAACCGTATGGCCGACAAGGTATAGCGCCTAGGGCCCGCGACCGCCCTCTGGGCTGCCTATTCAGCTGGAGGGACTCCCAGTCGTCGGCGCCACCGCCACCCCATCCCCAACCACACCAGCACGACCAAAACCACAAACACCATCGACCTCGCTGTACCCAACGGCTACCTTCGCAACAGCCACCCACCTCAGCGTTACCTCCCGACTCCCCGGCAACCAAAACGCCCTCCAGGAGGAGCTCCCGGAGGGCGGCACCCACATTCACTTGGGTGATGTTTCGTGTAAGTCGCTTGTGGTGGCCCTCACCGACACCCTCTCGAAACAATGGCAGCCGCTCCTTGACCTGGTCGCGAGCTTGCCGCCTGACCTTACCACCCGTGATGAGGGTTCCGCTGTGTCGCGTCTGCCTCGTAGGGTCAAGTTCACTTCGCTCACCTCGGCCCAGCGAGCCAATGTCGCTGACCTCTACGCAGCTGGCGTCCCCGTACCGGACATCTGTGCCCGCTTCAACATCACGAAAAACACCGTCATCCGCCTTCGCAAGCAGGCTGGCGTCCCTCAACGGGAGCGCGGCCTCAATGAAGCTCAGGGTGACGAGGCTGAATCGATGTACGCCTCGGGCAAGTCCCTCATGATCATCGCCAAGCGCTTTGGCACCGGTGTCGGTGCTGTCCGGGGCTGCTTGCTGCGGCGCGGGGTGAGGATGCGGAGGAGGAACGGGGCGTAGTGGGTCGCATGAGGGTTGTAAGGCCTTGTCAGAGCATTGTTTTTCCGATTCTCGCGGGCGGTCCGGCACTCAGGAATTTGGTTTAGGTTTCATCTTTCTGGCTGCGATCTTAAAGTTCCCTAAGAAGATGGTCGTGTCATCCCTTCGGCTGTCAAAAGTTAGCTATCATTGGTCTATTCAGGGCGACAGGGCCCCGATGAACCTCAAGGAGGCTCGAGATGAGTGTTGCGAAGCGCTTCCTGGCCATGTTCATGGCCTTGGCCGCTTGCTTGGCAGCTGCGGTATGCATGGCGCCGAAGGCGGCAGCTGGCCAGCGATTCACGATCGCCTACACCGGCGGTATCGGGGTGTACCCGCGTTCTGGGCCGAGCATGGGTAGCCAGCGCGTCGGGGCGGCGCTGCCGGAGGGGTCGTCTGTGGAGGTGGCCTGCGAACTTGAAGGAGAGCTGGTCGACAACAACACCACGCCAGCTACCAAGATCTGGGAGCGTCTGAGCGATGGGACGTACGTATCTAATGCCTACACTAACACCGGAGTAGAGGGGTGGACGCCCGGAGTGCCGAGGTGTGACCAGTCACCCGATCCGCAGCCAAAAGAAAATACTTCGACGTACAATCCTGTTGCTGCCGCCAACTGGGCAAAAGACCACGCCTATGACTCGCCGCGTTTCCCAAAAAATGACTGTACGTGGTTCGTTTCTCAGGCGCTTTGGAATGGCGGTATGCAGAAGACTGATCGTTGGACTGACTACTCTACAGATGATGAGCAAACGAACAAGGGACCAAAGCCTGGTCCAACCAGGGCGGCCCGCCTTGCTGATGAACTGTTCCACTACCTGACCAATAGCGGCCAGGTGAAGCTGAAGCAGATCTCATGGTCAGACAACACTGCCGCCGGGGCTGAGGTTGGGGATCTGATTTTCTACAACCTCAATATGTACGGCGCTGAGGATCTTGACCACGTTGCCATCGTGACTGGCATCAACTCTGACGGATATCCGGTCATCAGCCAGCACACGGCGGCTGCGCGTGATAAGTACTGGTCTTGGTCTGAGGCTTATAACACTTGGATCGAGAAAGCCTACTATCATGAAAAGTATGGCCCGCCCAAGGCGTACTTGATTAAAATCAAGAAGTAGTGCATACTGATGGATAGATGTTTGTAGAACTACTATCCCAATTTGCACGGAGCCCCGAGTGGTATGATATGCACCGCTCGGGGCTCAACTGGATTCTTTCTCCGGTTAAATTCGGAAATCCTCCCCCTATACTAGGTATTAACGTTGGCGGTGCATCGCACATTGATGTCTTGGCCTGCTTGACACTGACTGTCATTTACTTCTTAGCTTTCGCTGTTTCGGTGCGGCTAATCAAGAGATCTCTTCGGAGTATTGTAGCGGCTTGTACGCTTTGCGCTATGGGGTTGGCTGTCGCCGTTTCTACATGGTTCCTTAACTTCTGGGACTTCTATGTAAAGCTAGGCACTCTCATTGCGGTGATAGCGTTTTTGCTTACGGGAATAATCTGGCGCTATATTTCTCAGCGCAAGCGGCGGTTGCCTGCTAAATCTGCCAACAGCTACAGGGTAGTTTAATTTTCGTTGTTGATAGCCGATAGATATGGACACCCTTTGAATTCTATAATTCAAACACATGCACCCCATCCTCGTTTTCGATGATGTCGAAGCAGCAGGTGGCGTCTTCCCAGATGGCTGGGTAGTTCCAGCGAATATAGTCGGTTGGGATGCCGATGGTGTTGGTGATAGTTTCGAGTTGTTGGCTGAAGATGTCTTCGACGAGGGTTTCGATGTAGGCGCTGCGGTTTGGCCAGCTGCCGTGGTAGCAGTTGGTGAAGTTGTGGTGCCAGTCTGGGTCGAGGGGTTGGTTTGGCGGTTGTCCGGTGAGTTGACGCCAGGCGGCGATGGCGCCTGCTGGGTAGTTGTGTGGTGGGGTTTCGGGCATGTTGTCTGGCTGGTGATTGCCGGTTTGGGTGTGTTCTGGTTGGTAGTTCATAAGGGTCTTCTCCTTTCTGGTTAGTTGTTCAGCACGTCTCCTATCTCCTCCAGTGAGATGGCGCTGTGCATGCCGGTCGGTAGTGTGGTGTCGCTGGTCAGGATGCGGTGGAGTTGTTGTTTTCGGGTGGGGTGTGGGGTGATCCAGAGCACGCGGGGGAAGATGCCGCGGGTGGCTTGTTCGGTGCCGGCTTGGTAGTGGCGGTGGTAGGCGCGGGCTTTGGTGGTGATGCGGGCGGGGTTTTCGGTGGCGAGGTCGACTTCACACCACCAGTGGTCTTGGTAGCCGTCGGTTTCGGTGATGAGGCTGAGGTCGGGTTTGACCCATTCGGGTTGGCCGTAGGGGCCGAGGTGGCTGCGCCAGCAGGTGGGTTCGGGCTCGATGTGACGGATGGTGATTGGGCTGTGGCGGGCGGTTTCTTCGATGGTGATGCGTGTTTCGGTGATGGCGAGGGTGTGGGTGAGGAAGTTCATGGATGGTTCGTGCCAGCGTCGTCGGGTTGGGGTGCTGGTGGCGGCGTCGTGGCGGGTGATGAGGCGGTGGCCGGGTTCGGTCAGGTGCCAGATGGTGGCCCCAGAGCCGGCGCGCATGCCGCCGATGCGTCTGGTGAGGGCGCGGATGAGGTGAAGCGTGGCCAGGTGTTTTGTCAGGCGGCTGGTTTGGCGTAGGGCTGAGGCGGGGCTGGTGTGGTGGGGTCTGAGCAGCCGGGCGAGGTGGCTGGTGGTGGCGAAGCGCTGCTGGGCGAGGAATCGTAGGACGGTTATGGCGCGCTCGCTGAGACGTGCCATGAGGTGGTGAAGTTGGTGCTCGGAGATACGAATCATGGGAGTCCTCCTTTCACGGTGGTTAGCAAGAGGCCCGGCTCCGGGGCCGCTGGCCGGTGCCGGTGCGGGTGTGTGGCTGCCTCGTTGAAGGGGTAGACAGTCGTGTCCCGTAATTGGTGGTTGAGGGCCGGTTGGCGGGGTGAGGGCTGGTTGGTTCAGTGACGCGACTGGTCAGGCGATTGGTCACTTCTGGCGGCGTTTGGTTGGGGCTAGGCGACGGCCGAATTCACCAGGTGATGTTGGTGGTGCCGGTGGTGGGGTCGTTTCGGTAGCTGGTGTTGTGGGAGTGGGTTGGCTGAGTTGGGTTAGCGCGGTTTCGGTTTCTTCAGCGGGGATGCCGTAGCGGTGGCGGCTGGTAGCGCGTGCTTCGATGGCGGGGCGTTGGCTCGGGTGTGGTGGCAGAGTGGTGCCGGAGATCCAGCCGGTTTCCTTGCCGTCGACCCACGCGGTCGAGTAGGTGGCGTAGCGTGGTAGGCGGATGAAGTCGAGTGGTTCAAGGCTGGATGTCATGGCGGCCATGTCGCGGGCGTCAGGGGCGGCGAGACCGAAACAGATTTTGTTGCGGGCGTTGGCGTCAATGGCCGCGCGCATTGCTGGGGTGAGTTGGCTGCGGTACTGGTGCGCCAAGTGCCAAGCCACGCCGAGCGAGCGGGATTGTGCCAGGGCGTCTGCCAGGTCGCCGGGGATGCCGTGGAGGAAGTCGTGGACTTCGTCGACGTAGATGCTGACCAGGTGGCGGCGTTCTGGCGGCAGTGCGGCGCGGGACAAGATGAGTGGCCAGAGTTGCCCGATGAGCAGTGAGCCGAGGAGCCGGGCGGCTTCGCTGCCGATCACCCCTTTGTTGAGGCTGACCAGTAGGATGGTGCGGTTGGTGAATACGTCTCGGAGTTGGAAGCGTGGGCGGGTTTGTCCGAGCACGGCGCGCAGCTGCGGGCGGATGACGAATTGCTGGAGTTTGTTGAGGACTGGCGCTATCTCCGTGGCTTGCTGCTCTGGGCTTTTAGCGTCGAATTTCGCCCAGAATGCTGATGCGCCGAGCGGGTCGTGAAGCTTGCGGGTAACCACGCGCCGGAAGGCGGGGTTGGTCAGCAGGCTGGGGATCATCACTAGGGTGGCTGCCGGGCCGCCTACTTTGGCGAGGGTCAGCAGCGCAGCGGTCAGGATTTCCTCGGTGCGGATACCCCACGAGTCGGCGAACACGGCCTTGCAGGTTGCCAGGAGCGCATCGACGGTCAGCTCCGGTTGCCTTGTAGCGGCTGCCAGCGGATTCAATCCAACCGGGCTGGGGTCGGTGGGATCCAGCACCACGACGTCATCCACACGCTCAGCCGGGATCCGCTCCAGTAGATCGGTGACCAGGTCGCTTTTGGGGTCAATGACCACTACGCCGCGGCCGGCCGTGATATCGGCCAATGCCAGATGCTCCAGTGCCGTCGATTTACCAGCCCCGGTCGGGCCGAGCAGAACCGTGTGGAGCAGTGCGTCCCGCGGAGGAATCCCCAACGCGACCGGCCTGCCGGATGCGCTGGAGTGAGCGAATACCCGCCCCGCCAGTCGTTGGTGCATGCCGGCCAGCCAGTTCGGTGGCGCGATCTGCCGAGGCGATACCGGCGGCAGGCCGGGCAGGTCTCCCTCACCGACCGGCCAGCCGGTAAGGCTGGCGATCTCGGTGCTGCTCAGCTGCATTCCGTAGCACCACGGCCGCCGCACCTGGTGGAGTTTGGCGGGATCCTCAGGCCACAACCGCAACCGCACGCCGGCCGCCTCAATGGTGCACAGCGCCCCAAACAGCCGCTGGATCAGCGCCCGCGCCTTTTGGGGTGTGGCTGCTTCGGCGCCGAGCCGCACACTCACCAACGCGCCGTGCTGCCGGCGGCGTTCGCGTACCCGGGCGAGTTCATCACCGCTGGCAGTTCGGGCTCCGTGGTTGAGCAGACTCCACCACGACTGCCGCGCCTCGAGGGGTGGACGCCGCGACAGCATCGGCGCGACCCGCCCACCGATGAACAGCTGCAACACCAGCTGCTCACTGGTTCGGAGCCCCGACAAACCAGCCAGCAGCGCCCGAGTCACCGCTTCAATCCGACTGGTATCCAACGCCAGCAACGGATGCGTCACCTTGAGGCGCGCCGCCCGAGTCACCGCCCGCCGCACCCCGGCCTTCACCGTCTGTATACCGGGAACCAGCTCACCCAGCAGCGACTCCACCACACGGATACACCCGACATCGGCTGCGATCTGAAAGCGAATCGTCTCGTTCGTTGCCCGGGTCTCAATCACCAGCGGCCCCAGACCAGGATCAGCCACCAGCCGATGCATCAGCTGCTGCACCATCGTCCATTTCAGCGGTCGCGGCCAATACAACTCACGCCAGCACCATCGCCGCTTGCTACTCATCCCGCGCCTCCACCATCCGGGGCAGGGGCACTGACTCCGCCAGCCTCATCAGGTGCGGCGATCTCGTCAGTTTCGGTGGTTGCTTCTGGGGTTTGTTCGATCCGCCACAGCAGGTACATCGCCAAGGCTTTGGCCAGTTCACGCCGCGAGATCGGGGTCTGCCACAGCGGCACCACCCGCACCTGCGATGACCGGGACGCGCCGCGGCCGACCTCTCGTTTACGTCCACGCCGTGCCATGCCTGCCTCCTCGTCGTTTCACCACCAGAACCGGTTTCGCCACCACCGCATCAGCCCCCACGCCCCGGCGGCGACGAGCCCGATGCCGCCGGCAACCAGCGTCACGGGCAGCCAAATCCTGCCCAGAATGCACACCGTCATCTCGACGCATACGGCGCTTACCAGCAGCGATAGCGCACCGGCGAGTAGCCTCGTAGATCGGTTGTTCGTCCCACCACCAGACATCAGTTCCTCCTCGCATCCGTTTCATCGCTGCAGTCCCCCGAGCTGTTTCATTTCGTCCTGGTTGCGGCCGGTATCACTGGGCACCGGATACCCCGGAATGACAATGTCAGCATCAATCTGGTTACCCCACACCGACCAATCCGCCCGCGACTCCGGACGCCGGCGCGCAAACAATTCCAGAAACGGGCCCCGCGACACCCGCTCAATAACCGCAAACTGTTCAGCCGGTTTACGGGAATGCTCCCGCACCGGCGCGGTGAACCACGTCGGCTGCGACCGGAAATTCACCGGCTCTCGACCACGCGTACAAAACAACAACTGCTCCGTAGCGTTACGCAAGGAATATCGCCCACCTAGCCCCAGCCGGAACTTGACCCATGTCAGCGGCGAGCGCACCGTGAACCCCCACGCCTCCGCCACCCCATAGGCCTCCCGGAGCAGGCCATTCGTCGTCCACAACCACAAATGCGCATCCGCTCCCACCAAACTCGCCACCGGCAACCGCCTGATCTGCTCCAGGCTCATCACCGGATAGTGTTTCCCACTCGACTGACCCGGCCACGGCGGATCCGCCAACACCGTTCGGAACTGCTTGTCACAAACTGCATACTGCATACAACCTCCTCCTTCTTCATTACAGTTAGTTACTGCCAGCGCCCCGGATATACCTCGTCCCAACCCGGCACCTCCGGAAGACGGCATCCGCCCGGGGCGCTACCTGTATTACGACGCACTCAACCCGAGAAAACAACCATCCACTCGGCCACAATTCCCACCGATCGGACACCCCGACCACCCAGCCCCACCACAGAAATAGCAGGGCATATTCAGCAATTAAGGGACACAAAAACCGCTATTGTAGAAAACGCAACACCCAGCCACCAACCACAACCATCCGCCCTAGGCGGGCCGGGTGCCGCGCCCTCAACCATCACGACTGGCGCCGCAACTCCTCAACCACTCGCCGCATCATCTCCCCCTGAACCCGGAAAGCCTGCTGCCTGAGCCGCCCAGCCACCAGGCTGGCCTCACGCTCAATACGCCGCCGCTCATCCCGAGCCCGCTCACCAGCCAGCCGCCGCTCAGCCCGCAGACCCTCCACCAACCCCCACACCACCACTCCCAAACCCACCAGTCCGAGGACCGCCAAGCCAGCCAGCCCGAGGACTGCCAGGCCGGTCACTGGAACCTCGCAATAGCCTGCGCCGCACCAGTGGCATACGCACCCAACAACGCCTCCAAATACGGCGCACTCTCCGGCGCAACCTGCACCAACGCCTGACCAGTCATCACCAGATTGCCGACATTGCCCATCGCCTGATTCGTCAGCTCCGCCCGAGCCGCATCAACCGCCCTGACCACATCACCCCGACCAGCCGTCCACTCCAACTCACGCTGCACCGCTCGAGCCAACCCCCGCGGCCGCCCACCCGACCCGGTCACCGACGAGGCCAAACCAGACCCAGCCGCCCGAGCCGATCCAGCACCAAACCCAGAAGCAGGGATGAGATCCGACATGACATAACTCCTTCCACACCACCCGCCACCACCAAGCAGCGGAGCCGGTGTAACTCGCTCTAGAAGCCGGTTTGACTTCACACCCCAAGTCCAACCCACAACCCCGCGGCCTGTCGTGACATGAAAGTGACATCCCGCCGGCCCCCCGGAGGCCCCTCAAGCCCCCGAGGAACCAGTGCGCTCCTTCTCCCCACGCAGTAAACAGCCCCGGCGTGCTCGGCTAGGCTGCCCAGATGAGCAGCGACAGTGCTGAAGGGAGCGGCCGCGTCGCCGAAGACGCCATCCACCAGGAACTCCGTGCTGCTCGTAAACGCCCTGGCGGCCTGTCGCCGCAGACCATGGCCCAGTGCCCGGTCATGTGCGACCTACTCGGCAATGGCGACCCCGAAGTCGCCTTGGTGGAGCTGAACCACAAGATCATGGAACTCATCGACTCCGACGACGACATCACCGCCGTGGAGGCCGCCAGCTACTCCCTCGGCCTGTGCACCGACGCCGACACCCACCTCGCCCGGCTCGAAGAATTCGGGGCCAAACACTTCCTCGACCAACGCCAAGCCCGCCGCTACAGCGACCGCGGCCTACACCAGCTTGCCCGGCTGATCTCCACCCACTGGACCACCCAAACCGTCCCCGAAGCCACCCTCATCCTCATCGACTTGGACGAAACCCAAGTCGGCTTCACCATCCAACTCCGCTGCCAACACCACATCCACATGCACCCACCACAGCTCAGCCTGTGGCAAGGCAACGAACCCCAGCCCACACCCCTGAGCCCGGCCTGGACAACCAGCTCCCAACCAGAGGCCCTGTGGCACGAGGAGGAGCTGGCTGAGCCAACCATCGTCCAGCTCCAAGGCCAGACCACCATCCGACTAGTCTGGCGAGGCGAAACCTGGCCCAAATTCACCATCGTCCTCACCGGCAACATCCACGCTCACATGATCAAAAGCCAAACACTAGGGGCAGCCTGCGCGGTGACAGTGGTGGATACAGAGTAGCCACTACCAAACTCCCGACGCGCACCCCGCATCCAAGGCACTGGACTACACCTGACCAGTAGCACGACCATTCCGGATGAACAGGTTGTATAGCTGGTCGGGGACGGCAACTGGCCGCTGACAAGCCATAACGCCATCACTATGGACTTACACGACACCTACGACAGACGGCACTACAGGTGCGGGAGCAAAAGGGATTACGCACTGATGGCTGACGCAGCCGCAGAAGCCAGTTCCGAAGACTATTTGGCCGAAAGTTAGCTAGTTTTGGCAAGATATTAACTATCTTCCATTGTTGCCGAACCTCCTCGTTGCTACCCTCGACTCATCTCTCACCGTCGGAAAGCCCGGCGCGAGCCCTGGAGTGACAGTGGGCAGGACTCGTCCCAGAGAGACGCACGAGGAGCCCTCATACCCTCATGGTCACGGTGACGTGGACAGCAGTGCGGATGGCACGACGCCACACCGCTCAGCGGGTGAGCCCACGTCTACCAATTTTCGAACGCCTGTGCTATATTAAAAAGCAGTATGAAAGAACAACGGCGTTCACCATCCCAACCATCGGAAGAAAAAACTCCACAAATGGAGGTTTGCGAGGGGCGCCCGCGGGTACGAGAATTGGGCGATATTGCCATAAGTGAACAGGTACTGAAGTCTCTGTCACCCGGGCGACGTTCCTTTTTACAGAAACGGATAGTGGAAGAGGTCAGGAGAATTATTATGGAAGGTTCCGTGAAACGTCGACATTTCTCCAAGAGGAGCGGTGTGACCAAGCCTTCTAAACGCGTGAGAGCACGTGGGGCCGCAAAAGTCTCTAAGACTACACCTGAGCGGTATGTTCCAGTCGGCGTTACTACTGCCGAAGACATCGCAAAGAACTACATATCAAGACAGGCGCCGCCCCCGCCACGTAGTATGCTCATCGACCCCTCAGAAATCTGATGACAAAGGGGCGACACGCCCTCTCCTTTAGCAAGAATCCTGCCTTTAAGGATTTCATTAAGACGATTTGCTCTGGCGAGCCGATTGTCTTGGTGCTGGGAGCTGGCGTATCGATCGAATCGGGATTGCCTACGTGGAGCGGGCTGCTTGATCAGCTTGGCAAAAGCATCAAGGACGAACACTTGAATGACCTTCTCCGAGCTGCGGAAACCGATCCTTCGAGGAGGGCAGCCCTAACGCTCTCTGCACTTCATATGAACAGTGGCGTTGGTGATAATTACCGGATCGTCGAAACGCTCTATAAGACGCTTCCTCAAGCGAGCGGAAACCTGCTCTTGTCGCTAGTCAGCCTCATTAAGAGACTGGGCTCCAAGGTTAAGGTTATTACCCTCAACTACGACGATTGCCTCGAGTACGCACTTGTCAAGGATGGTGGTTATCTCTCGCGCGACGTGCACCCCTACGCGCTCGAGGAAAGAGATCAATGGGCGGAATGTGTGAACGGTGTTGCAATTCTCCATGTCCACGGATTCCTGACGAGAGATCAAAGGGAGGGTGCCACTACGAAGTGCGATTGGGAGAATAAGGGGCCGGTCATATTGAGCGAAGGGGAATATATACAATATGGCTCAACAGTGCAACAGATTATACACGAAGAAGCAGCAAGAGCACATCTTATATTTGTTGGAACAAGCCTGACTGATGCGAATATAACTTACCCTCTCAGTGACAGATATGCACACAGAGGTGTGGGGTCAGGTAAGGGAATCCCGCCACTTAAGCCAGCGTTTGCGCTCCTCGTCCCAAATGAAAGAGCAGCCACGGAAGTCTATCGCTATATGGACGAGGACGCCCGAAAGAAGACCAATATCGCTCAGCTGACTGATACATACTTCAGCATGCTCAGCAACCACATTAGACAGACCTACGGTATCACGACCGTCAGACTGAACTCCTACAGTCAGGTGACTCAGGCGATAAGAGAGGCGGCCTTAGCTGTTGGCAATGGCAAACATTACTTTGACAACTCCGACGATTCTTCAATCCGATACGGCAAACGTTACCAAAGAATCATGCGCAATATCTACAAACGACTAGCCGTCACTCCAGGCGGCATCGCGCCTGGGGGCAAAAAGTCCCAGCTCTTAAGCGACAAGCTGGAACAGGCGCTCAATGTCCGCGTTCGTCCAGTACTCAACGAGCTGCTAGAAGAGTTAATTGACTCCTATGCCGACTCCGGTGGCAGATTCTTTTGGCAATGGTGCGACAAAAAGACTGCAAGGCAAAATTTTGATGAAGAGAGATTCGGCTTGTATCTCTGGCTGAGGAGTGCCTTAGCAGGGGGTAACGATGATGAATTTGAAGTGTTTATTGCAGGCGCTTCAAGCTATTCGAGACGCGACGGAATCACGATGAACCAAAGGTCAACGGTTAGCAAAAATTCAATCTACGCATCGGCAAGATCTGTTGCTAGTGGCACCATGGAACTCTTCTCCCGGCGTTACAGCGACGATGTATTTGAACGTCCTGGTGAAGCTTTGGATAGACCTTGGAATACGCACTGGTCCGTTCCAATTTCTGTGTCTGAGTCTGATCTTGGAACTGGTGGAGCGCCTGGACGTGTCTGCGTCGGAGCGCTAGTCTTGCAGTCAAGCAAGTATGACAAGGCGTCCGGCGAGGATTTTGACTCCCAGAAACACAGCCTGCTTGCTCTGGTGTATCACGATGCTGCTCATAATCAACAACTGAGTGAATGCCTTGCCCAATGTGGCACTGACCTTGTTGCGAACTTTCCTAATATTGAACGCAAAAGCTAGCATCCTAGGAGTACAGGTTGTTTTTACTAAATACAGAAGCTGTAGGCGAAGATGAGTCCCGTGACGGCTTGTATTGTGGTTTCGAAGGTGTTGTAGGGGCGGCGGTAATCGGTGTGCAGGACACGCCAAGTTTTGACATTCGCGATGACACGTTCGATGAGGTAGCGGACACGGTTGATGGTCGTGTTGTTTCTTTTATCGGTGTCGGTGAGTTCACCATGGGCGGGTTTCCGGGCGGGGGTGATCATTCCCAATCCGATGTAGCCTTTGTCCCCAATATGACTTTGAGCATCGAGGGCTGTGAGGAAGCCGGATTCCTTGATGGCCTTCGCATCGTGGAGTGCAACTCTCTATGTATGTCGCATTTAAGTATGATATACTACCTTCGATTAAGGAGTTCACGTGAAACTAATCCATGCCCAAGTTAGGCGTTATCGTAGTATTACCGAACCTACGGATTTTGAAGTTCAGCCTGATGTCACCTGCCTCGTTGGAAAGAACGAATCAGGAAAGACGGCTATCCTCCAAGCTCTCTACAAGAGTTGTCCCGTGGATAATGCTAAGTTTGATCCGGACCTTGACTACCCAAGTCATAAGATGAGAGAGATCCGTAGAGGTAACCAATCCAAGGTCACACAGCTCACATATGAGCTGTGTGATGACGATGCTGCCGCTATTGAAAAGGTGCTCACTGTCGACGCCCTAGAAAGTAGACAAGTGGCTGTCTCTACGGGATTCGGGTACAAGGGGGAGGAATGGGAGCTCTCCGTTGACGAGACAAAAGTACTAGAAACGCTTAAAGAGAGACTAGATCTTCCCTCTGAGGATAAGAATAAGGCACGGAAGGCTAAAACGGTAGATGATCTCGTCACCGTGCTGAAAGAAATGGAGACAACAACATCAAGTAGCAATGAGGTGCTTGCGCTGGTTGATCAATGGCCCGAGCATAGCCCTAGACTGGCTGCAATCAATGTTCTTGATAAACGGCGTCCAAGGTTCGTGTACTTTGGCGACTACGATACTATGCCAGGTAAGGTCTCGATACCGAACCTCATCGATAAGCGGGACAGTAAGTCACTCGAGCGTAGCGAGGAAGCCTTGCTTGCGTTGCTGTCGATTTCGGGGGTTGAACTAGAAGATTTTACCAAGACAGAGAGTCAAGAACATCTGATCCGTCAAATGGAAAACGCTTCTAACAGCATAAGTGATGAGGTGTTCGATTATTGGAGCCAGAATAAGAATCTTCTAGTTAAGCTTAAAGATATTCGATGTGCCGAACCGGGAGCTAAGCCGCCTCTCAATGTTCCTCCGCTTCTGCAGATTCGTGTAGAGAATCAGCGCCACAGAGTTACTGTTCCTTTTGACGAACGATCACGGGGGTTTGTTTGGTTCTTCTCATTTCTTGCATACTTTTCAAGACTAGAGGAGGAGTCTTCCCAGCCTCTCATTTTGCTTCTTGATGAGCCAGGTTTGAGTCTTCATGCAACTGCTCAGCATGATTTGCTTCGTTTTATTAATGAACGTCTTGCCCCTCGTCACCAAGTGATCTTTACGACCCATTCTCCCTTCATGATTGATGCCAATCGTTTTGAGCGAGTAAGGACGGTTGTTGATGACTCGTCAAGCGGTACAGTGGTTTCAGCAGATGTGTTGAAGACCGATGAGGAGTCGGCATTCCCGCTTCATGCTGCATTGGGAATTGAACTCACGCAGACACTATTTGTCGGATCGCACGTGCTGCTTGTTGAAGGTCCATCGGATGTTGTCTACTTGCAGTATCTATCCGATCAGCTCATGAGAGCAGGAAAGGCTGGATTGGATGAGCGATGGGTTCTGGTTCCTGGGGGAGGAATCTCTAAGCTCCCGGCTTTCTTGGCGCTGTTCGGAGCTAATCACTTGACGGTCGGAGTGCTTTCCGACTCTTCGCCTAGCAACGCGAAGATCATTAATGATTTGCGTGCAACTGGAAAACACTATAAGGTGGGCATCGTTCAAGTTGGCGAGCCGCTCGGGCGAGAAGAAGCAGATATTGAGGACTTGTTTTCTGATCAATTCTACATTGATCTTGTCAATGTAGCTTATCAGGGTAGTCTGTCGAAGAAACCGCTGCAGATAGAGGAACTGCCTGCGGGAGAGCGGATCGTCAAGCGTGTTGAAGCGGCTTTCAAAGCCCGCAACTTGAATAACGGTCATTTGAATCATTACTCCCCAGCGGGAGCTTTGCTTCGCAGCAAAGGCGATCGTGAAATGTCGGCAGAAGAACTGACTAACGCGGAGTTGCTGATCAGGGCAATAAACAAACTGCTCGAACAGTGATCAGTCATAGCTGCTTATTTCGTTTCACTTGAAGGAAGCTCCCGTACCACACGAAAAGATGTGGGGCGAGTATGGTTGGGAGCGAGGTTCTTGGCTTGAAGTCAACCTCCTGCCAACCTACGCTGCTCGCCGATACGCTACACCCACCTTGGGTGCAGCCTGTTCAATCCATTCTTCATGGAGACCAAGTTGATGACCAATGGCGCTCTCTTCGATTTCGCGCGTCTGTTGCTCACCATACAGATGGTCAATATGCCCGCGCACATCATCAATCTGTCGCTCGACTGCGTCAAACCGACTATTCATACGCTTCTCAAGGGCATCCATATCATCTTTGATGAGGCGGTAGAGCTTGAGTGCTTGTTCATCATTCATACTAATTACTATAAGAAAAATGGGTGTATAAATCAAGGTTTAGCGTAAACCATTGAGACTTACCTGCTGTCATGCATCGACTAGATTAATCGGCGATATCTGGCTCTAGCCACTCGCAGGCTTTTGGTATATAATCATAACCAGCAATGCCGCGACTAAATACCAACAAACCATCGCTTCATGCCCGTCTCCGCAAGACCAAAGCGGCCCTGCTGGCAACAGCTCTGACGTTGGCTGGTGTGCTGCTCATCATGCTGAATGGCTGGCTCACTGGCCTGTCCTTGGGTGACTGGTCCTGGCTGCATGCTTTGCCGCTCGGTGAGCTGGGCGGCACGCTGTTTGGTGCCGGGCTCCTCGGTACGCTGTTCGAGTATTCCTTCCGCAAAGACCAAGAAGCCGCCACCACTCGCCAGTTCCGCCAGATCATTCACGATGAGGCGCCGGCCATGCGGGATGCGGTGATTGAAGGCTTCCGGTTCAACACTGATGACTTGGAGCGTATTGCTACGCCCAAGTTGTTGGACGAGTTGGCGGTCAACAGTTTGGGCATGCGTTTTGGTGATGCGGCCTTCGGGCGTGAGGTGTATGGGGATATTAAGCACCAGGCGATCACGGCTGAGGAGCGCTGGTATGACGCGCGAGTCGACGCGACCCTAGGTATACCTAGGGTTAGGAGCATAGCTCCTAACCCTTTCTTTGACTTACTGGTCCGCTGGGAATACACGGTGGTGCCCAAGCATCGGTTCCGGAAGTTTGCTGTTGTTTCGGATCGGCAGCGGTATGACCAGATGGTGGCCGAGCGCGGGGAGACGAGTGTGTGGTTCAAGCCATCCGGCACTGGCCTGGACGTGACCGACGAAGCGAGCTTCGCCCTGGTTGAGTTCAGTGTGAATGGTAGCCCGTTCCCAATTGAACGCACCGCCGATACACACAGTCAGATTTACACGGTTGACATCGGTGAGGATATCGTCACCGCTCAGCAGCCCGTGGTCATGTCGTTCACGTACCGGTCACGGCTACGGCGGGATGGACACATGGTGTACTTCGACATTGACCGGCCGGTTCGCGGGTTCTCGCTGGAGATGAACTACCGTGATACCGAGATCGCCCAGATGCTGCTGGTGGACCATGTGTCAAGCACGCAGCGAGCACGCATCGCGAAAGCTCCCGATGTTGCTGGCGCACAGTCATACAGCTTTAGCTATGACGGCTGGGTGCTACCGCGAGCAGGCATCACCTTCGTCTGGCAGCTGAAGAGCGAGTAACTGCCGCTGAAGAAGCAACGGGGGCGATCATCTGGTGCAACGCAGGACGATGCCCGCCAAGCCCGAGCAGCCTGACAGGCATCGTCATCTACGCGTTGTGTCGGTTTACTGGATCATCCCTCGCCACCCATGAGCCGTCACCTCCCTCACTGTCTCGTCGGGACTCTTGCCATCACGCCGCGAGGTCATGATGCGGCCGGTCAGCAGCCACCCATGGCGGTCTCCTTCCGTCGACGTCCTTAATAGGATACATCGTCACAGGACTTATCGTCTCTGGATACTCCGTCTTTGGGCGACTGGGATTGGTTAGGTGCCCAATCCTGCGCGGAAGCCGCCCCTGTCACCCGTGACCGGGGCCTTTGGCGACCGCGTTCGTGCCACCCGGGAGGCGAGGGGGCTCAGCCAGGAAGGCTTGGCTGAACGCGCAGGACTGCATTGGACCTACATCGGGCAGGTCGAGCGTGGGCAGCGCAACCTCAGCCTCCACAACATCCTAAAGATCGCCAGCGGCCTCGACGTGGATGCCGGGGAGCTGGTGCGGGGGCTAGGCGGACAAACTTCGCCTCGAGGTGAGTGACCAACCCCTCAGGGTGTGGGCCAGCGCTGGACTTCCTCTCCTCTTCGCGCTTTCCTGACTGCTTGAGCCGACCAGGAGGCAAGCATGGATTCCACTCCCGCCGACCCCGCCGCCACGAGCAACCGTCCCGGCACTTACACCGAAGCGCCGTCATGTCCATCGTGGTGCGTTCGTGACCACGCTGACCAAGACCCCGATGACCAGCTTCACGAAGGCCGTACGCGGCTGCTCGGGGCCATCACCCTTGAACGCTCGCCGGGGGAAACGCCAAACAGCATCGTCCGCCACGCCGTCGCGACAGAGCTTGCCATCACCCGTTACCAGTACCCGGACGACCCCGACGAATGGATCTACATCGGCGACGGCGCCCATGGCCTAGACCTGAGCATCGAGAGCGTGCGCCGGCTGGTGTGGGTTTTGGGGAGGGTGGTGGAGGCGACTGGTTGGTGAGCGGATGACAATTCACTCTTCCTCAGCATCACTCGCTAGATTTTCCCATGACTCAAGCAAGGCGCGACGTTCTTCCAAAACGTCATCCGACCAGTCGCCGCTATGTTCAGGATCTTGTTCAACCAACAGCAGTGCGATGCTCGTGAAACCGACCCCCGCCAAAGACCATTCTGCCGTCTTTCCCGTATTGAACGGATCAATCTGAAAACGCCTCGCAGCGATCTCAGGCATAGCAATATTGTTGAGCGCGATCCCTTCGACCGCCGCGGCACCAAGCTGCGCCAGCACCTCAGAAGTGACATCCTCAAGTTCAGGACGCAGCCGATACCCCAGCACTCGGAACATCATTTCATAGAAAGCAGCCATCTTCCCGAGGAAACCCTGCTCGGACTTGGCCAGCGCGGTCTGCAACGAACCTCGAAACTCCGTATCGGGCAGACCGGCCAAGGTTGCAGTCAAGGTCACATAAACCGGCCATTCACGAGAAGACACCAAGGCCGCGAAGTTCTGAAGAGCCCCCAACCGACACAGCTCCACAGTCAGCAACCGGCGACCGTCCTCCGTCCTCAGCAGCTCCAAGTGCTCCAAAGCCTGCCGAATCGCCAGTGTCACCGTACCTTCGTCGTACGCAGCGATCGCTGGGTGGTCATGCCCCGCCAACTCAAGCAGAAGATCGGCGTAGAAGTGCCCCTTGGTCTCCCAACGACGGTACACCGCGCTACGCGCCACACCAGCCTCAGCGATGAGGTCCTCGAACCGCAGCAGGTCGAAACTCACCCGCAGCCCCTCCCGGTTCACCCTGTCAGAGGCGACCCGCAGCATGCGACGAGCCGTCTCCTCATCACTGATCCTCCCCGCCCTGTAGGAGCGACCGAACGGATCCTGCTCGACACTCACGTCCTTCACCCTTCTTCCACACTTGAAACACAGTGTCCCAAGATGTTGCATCTCAGCCGTTGTGTTGCTAGGCTTGTCGCAAGCCACGAACGACTACGGCCCTACCAGAGCCCGTCCGCAACAAGCGCGTTGCCCGGCGATACAGCCTACCTAGCGACGCTTGGGGAGCACGACAGCCCGTGGACGTGTTCCAGAGGGGCATGTGGTCAATGGCGCGATTCGTTTTCCTATCTTAAGGAGAAAAAGACGAAAAAGAGACTGATCGCAGCAATGATGCTGACGTCGGTTGTCAGTCTCGTCGGTTGTGGAGGTACCAATAAAGGCGGTGACACCACGTGTGAGGAATACCTCAAGATGTCTGGAGACGAGCAGACGAAAGTTATCACCGATTTCATCAAAGAAGACAATGGCAATCCCTCGAAGCTCAGGGTCATGACCACCAAGGCGAGCGCTAAATTGTTCTGCTCCACCGCGGGGTCTGCGAAATCAAAAATCCGCGAGATCAACGGATAGGATAGTAAGTATGGCGCGACCGCATAAATATCACCATTCTCGCATTGAGATTGAAACTACACTGCCACCAGACCAAGTTGCAGATATTGTTTGCAATGTCATCGATATACAGAAACCCCTGCAACTGAGCAAGCGAGATGATCATAGTATCTCAGTGATCGTTAAGAGCTTCGTTGGTGTGTCACTAATGAGTTTCAGAATCGTACTCACCTCGAACGCAGCTGGCCGCACTCGCGCGGTCAGCGAAATGACAGAGTACACTACGAGCCAGAGAACCTATTTCTTTATTCCCATTGCGCCAAGGTTTATCGATGGGTATAGCGAATATAGACGATTCATGAGATCCTTCAAACAGGTCGTCGAAGGCAGCGATCCTACAGCTCAATGCACCATCATTGAACAGGAAATCTTACGATGAAAATTCTGTTCCGCATTCTGGAGGCCGTCGGCCTACTGGCAGTTGTTAGCGCCGCGTACTACTGGTTCAGCACAACCGAGGTAGTTCGGCCAATTTTGCTGGCAGGTAGCGGAATAGCACTAGCAGGAATTCCATGGCTGATTCAACGCAGGAAAGAGAACGACGCTCTGGAGCGATTGACCTACCAGACACAACAAAGGAGCGAAAACAAGTAGCAGATTCATTCGCAACAATGCGCTAGAGTAATTGACCAAGTATATGGCTACACACCTTCAATGAAGGAGGAAGATGATGCGTAGCTTCAAGAGACTGGTGAGCATCGTGGTGACATTGATGCTGGCGATCCTGGGCGGGGAGGTTTTTGTGCCCGCTGCCCGAGCTGAGCAGGCCTACCCGATTGCATTCACCAATGGGATCGGTATCTATCCCCGAACCGCGCCGAGCATGGACGCAGCACGTAACGGTAGCGCCCTGCCCGAGGGGACGATGGTCACCATTGAATGTGAGCTGGAAGGGCAACCCGTTTCCAATGATATGGCTACGATATCTATTTGGGCCAAAACGTCACATGGATATCTGCCGAATGCCTATATTCATACCGGGGTGGATAGCTGGACACCTGGAGTGGCAAGATGCGAATCAAGTGATCCCGAAAGCAGCAACATCCCAGACGATCACTGGTCAAAGAATGGAGACAGGAAAGCGCAAAGATACTGGCGAGATAAGGCGACTGACTATGCCCAGCGTCACTTCCAGGATCCCCATGAATTCGATAATAACTGCACGGCCTTTGTTTCAAAAGCATTATGGGCAGGCGACATGCCAAAACATCAAGACTGGACAAATGAAAGCCTTTTGAATCCATTCCACAGAGGATTCACAGAACAAGCTCGTGTAACCGATAAGCTCGTGGGGCATCTGACATATTATCGTATGGCTGAAGTGCGTGAGATCTCTCTTGAAGACCCCTTGGCGGGAAATGCGATGCCAGGAGATATTATCGCCTATGATTTCAAAAGTCGCGAAGGGCAGCAGTTTGATCATCTTGCCATCGTCACGGGACTCACTGCGGGTGGACAAATTCTCATTACACAGCAGACTAACAATCGCAAAGATATTCCTTGGAACGGCGGCAAGAGAGGTATTCGTCGAGCTTACCTTGTCCACATCACCTATTGATGTTACCATGTGAGTATATGCAACTACTCACATACTTTTCCTCGAGTCCCGATTGGTGGATTGAGCACCAATCGGGACTCGGTTGGCTTCTATCACCAGTTAAAATCATTGTTGAACCATTCATTGCAATTGAATTTCCAGGTTACGGGCACCTTGATCTGGTAGCATGTAGCGCACTGCTAATAGTGTACATAGCAATGTTTAGCGTGGGGGTCGTTCTTGCCGGCACCAGTAGGTCGCCTAAAAAAAGAACCGGTGGCATCATTTTATTACTCGGCGGGCTCGGCTTATTTCATCTCGTCCACCGACATAATATTACCAATTTTGAAGTTAAACTTGGCAATATCATCACGGTAGCTGTTTGCTGCATTATTGGTCTGACATGGATCTACGTTAGAAGACTTATTAATAGGCGCCACCCACAAAGGATCTAGTCTAACACTCTAAAAGGAGCGATTTTGGATCCACCTGCTGGCCTCGTCTCTCTGGCGGCTTCTCGGGCTCGGCGCTTGCCTACTTATACGTAGTATTACTGTCACGGCCGATACGGGAGGAGGTGTCCCATATGCCCATCACTGCTACCTCGCGACTTGCTTCCACCATCCACGCCCTTGCTGAATCCCACATTCCTGCCGTCCTGGCTGCTTGTAGCGACTGGGAAGAGCTGGCCCAGTTCGGCCCGCCGTACTGGCGCCCACGCAGCAGCGCCGAGCTCCGGCGCAAGATTACTGCTACCGCCGGGCCGCAACCAGCCACCGAGTACACCTTCGTCATCGCGACGGAGGACGCAGGGCCTGATACTGCGGCAAGCGACTCCACCGATTTACCCATCGGTCGCTTGGTCGGTGAATGCTCTCTCCACGCCATCGACTGGCGCAACCGCCACGCCCAGATCGGTATCTGTGTTTGGCGTCCAACCGACCGCCACCACGACTACGGCCGCGCCGGTGTTCGGTTCATCACCAACTGGGCGATAGATCACCTCGACCTCCACCGCTTGGAAGCCTGGATCCTCGAAGGTGACACTGCCTCACGACGGCTGTTCGAAGCTCTCGGTTTTGCCCACGAAGCAACCCTGAAGCAGCGCTACCGCCTAAACGGCGGGTGGCGAGACGTGTGGGTGATGGGGCGGGTGGAGTGAGAGAGGGATAGGTTGACGCTAGTCAAATTGTAGTTGGCTGTATCTGAGAGTTGCATCGGCTGTTCAGGATGCACCTTACTGCGTGTTTGTTGATTGCACTGTGTTGATATATAGTATGCCGATAGTCCAACAACTACTCGTCTAAAAAGGAGGAAAATCATGGCAGTTACCGTTGATGGTCGCACCGACATGGAGAAGCTCATTGAGCTACTCGGGGAGCCGGAGCAAGAGCATCTTGATTTTAAGGAGGATGTTGACCTAAGCAAATCAGAGGATAAGGTTAAATTTGTTAAAGACGTGGTCGCTATGTCGAACTGCCCTCCAGGTGGATATCTATTGATCGGCGTGAGCGATTCGGGTGAGCCTGTGAAACCGATCAGAACATTGGACCGCGAGCAGTTTGACGGAGCTCGCTTAAATGATCTCATTAGAAGCCAAACCGAGGGGCAAATCCAGATAATTTCACAGCTCCATGAGATAGAGGGGGACGCGGTGGTGCTCATATATGCTCACCATGAAAGAAGCGGTCTACCTGTCCCAATGAATAAACTTGGGCAGTATAAAAACGACAAGGGAAAAGATGTCGTCTGCTACCGCCCAGGTGAAGTATGGCTGCGGGAAGGGGCGCAAAATGTGCTGTTGCGGTGGTCGCACTGGGATATGTTGCTCCGGGGGCGCGATCAGCGTATTCGCGAAGAAGCGCGCGCCGATATAAACTCGTTGATAGCTGAGCTGTCAAAAGCACTTCGCGGAGGGCCTGGGAAGATCTCGATCCCACTTACAGTCGACATGGCGGACGAAGCCTTCGTTGAGTCCATGATAACCAATCTTGAAATAGGTAGTGATCTGCGAATCGGGCAATTCTTGGCGAGTGCGATAGCGACCGACGGCAACACCGATGCGTTCTGTCAATCCCTAGATAAGCTAACGATTTTCGCTGTTCAAGCGCTGGCGCTCGGGGTTTCTGATATTACCAAGCGAGCTGTGGACACGCTAATCAAGATCTACCGCGCAAAAACTCGAGGCGATAGTGCGTGCATATGTAATCGGCGCGGCGGCCGTGCGATACAGGGCTTGGGGAGTTATTCGTGATCTTGTACTCCATCCATCTTCGGCGCATCCTAGTCTTAATTATGTTTATTCATCCTGGATTCGTGAAGGACAAGTCAAGGCTAGCAGGTCAGAACTGTTTCCGGGTGATTCTAGGGGTAGCTTGATGATTCCGTCGGCGCGGCTACTTGCTATAAAGCGTGCCGCTATGCGACCATATTTGCCGTCAGTTGAAACCTCGATAGACGATAGTTACGACTCACCCGATCGACTTCTTGATTCACTTTGTCAGTTTGACATACTCTACTGTCTGGTGGTTGCGGCGGAGGGAAGACATCATGGTGAAGCCTATCCTGCGTCGTCTGCTTTCCGACAAGAACGCGCAAACCCGGCACTCAGTTTGGTTGTCTCGAATGCCGAGGTTCGCCGTGAGCTACTTCCGGAGAGTGATGATGCCCGAGTTGCGCAGGCTATACATAAAGTGTTTGAACTGGCAAAGAATCAGTCAATGCAGCTCAAGGTCCCGGACGATTGGTGGTGGAATCCACCGTGGGACGTAGAGAATTTTATAGAGAAATACCAAGGAGATCGTAGCTAGTAAGGAGAGATTGTTGGCTGCTACGTCTATTAGGGCGTAGCAGCCAGTGGTTCCCGCATATCTCGATTCATGATGCTCCCCTCACCACCCGCTCCTTAACTGCATTCTCACATCGCGCCGTACCAAGCAGCCCCGGACAGCACCGACGCCGCTGCCAAAGTGCCTAGTGATGGCCCGAGGGGTTTATCCAGGACACATCCCCACTCCTGTCGCTCCCCCAGCCCTCTGGACTTTTCGTTCCATCTGAGCGTCAATAGAAGTAGGGCAGTCTCGGACGAGCCGCCGGTTTCTGCCCTGACAAGCCATAACACCCCATAGCCATGGCCCCGAGGACGCAGGCGGGTAGCGGGTGAGAAAGGAGAGGGCACTCATGACCAACACCATCACCAACCCCACAAGCCACCGGCACGGAGTCCGCCCATGACCACCGATCCGTTTGCCGCCATGGCCGCCTCACTCACCCCGAAACGGGCCGTCTCCTACCTGCGGGTCTCCACCCGTGAACAAGCCCAACGCGGCGGCGCTACCGAGGGCTTCTCCATCCCCGCCCAGCGCGAGGCCAACAAGAAGAAGGCCATGGCCCTGGGCGCTCTCATCGTCAAAGAGTTCGTCGACCGCGGCGAATCCGCCCGCAGCGCCAACCGCCCCGAACTACAAAAGATGCTCCACTACCTCCAAGACGCCGGCGACATCGACTACGTCATCGTCCACAAACTCGACCGCCTCGCCCGCAACCGCGCCGACGACGTCGACATCAACCGCATCCTCGACCAAACCGGCACCCGCCTGATCTCCACCACCGAGAACATCGACCAAACCCCCGGCGGCATCCTCCTACACGGCATCATGAGCTCCATCGCCGAGTTCTACTCCCGCAACCTCGCCAGCGAAGTCGTCAAAGGCCTCAGCCAAAAAGCCCGCGCCGGCGGCACCATCGGCCGCGCCCCACTCGGCTACCTCAACAAACAAGGCCGCGACAACCAAGGCAGGGAAGCCCGCTGGGTCGACATCGACCCTGTCCGTGGCCCGCTCATCACTCAAGCCTTCACCGAATATGCCACCGATCGCTGGACGCTATCCACCCTCACTGACCACCTCACCGCTCAAGGCCTGACCACTGTCCCCACGCCCAGCCGGCCGTCCCATCCCCTCGGCCACAACAAACTCCTCGCCATCCTCCATAACCCCTATTACCGCGGCATCGTCACCTACCAAGGCGTCCAATACCCCGGCAAACACCAACCCCTCATCGACGACGCCACCTGGCAGCGCGTCCAAACCATCCTCAACCAACACCGCCACGGCGAACGCCAACGCATCCACAACCACCACCTAAAAACCACCATCCGCTGCGGCCAATGTGGCGGCCGGCTCATCATCCACAACGCCAAAGCCAGAAACGGCCAAATCTACCCATACTTCGTCTGCTCCTACCGCCAACGCCACCGCACCCAATGCTCCTTCAAAGCTGTCCTCATTGACGAAGTCGACATAGCAATCGCCGACCTCTACCACTACATCCACATCACCCCCGAAGACCGGCGCGCCATCGAGAAATACCTCCGCATCGAACTCGACCACATCTACACCCGCCAACACACCCACACCCAAAAACTCACCACCCAAGCCCGTAAACTCAAAACCCAACAAGCCAAACTCCTCGAAGCCCACTACGCCGACGCCATCCCCCTCAACCTCCTCAAAACCGAACAAGCCCGCCTCACCCGTGAGCTCGACCACATCACCCGAGAACTCGATACTCTCACCGCCGACCGCGAACGCGTCGAACAACACCTCACCGAAGCCCTCACCCTCCTCGAACACTGTCACCGCCTCTACACCCACCCAGACACTCCACCCAGCCTCAAGAAACTCCTCAACACCATCTTCTTCACCGAAATCCTCATCAACCCAGACGACAACACTCCAACCAGCACCCCACAACGCCCCATCCACCCCACACCCCGACCACCCTTCGACCAACTCACCAACCCAACCCTGCGACGCGACGCCGGACTCACAAACCCAGGAAAGAACAGACGCAGCGAATCCGCCCGCTGGAATGGCAGCAGCGATCGAGGCAATGACGACAGCCGGGACAATGACAGCAACGAGGGTAGAAGCCGGGACGGACATGGCGGCCAAGGCAACAACGGCACCCACGTCAGCAGTGATGGCGCTCACCTCGACCAAGCAAGCACCACAGCAACCTCTCGCGGCAGCACCGCCCGCACCGGCACCATCAGTCCTGTCACCGCAACCACTACCCACAGCAGCGCCCTCACCGCCGACTTCACCGCCCACACCGCCACCACCCAGCTCCCCGGCAACCAAAAAGCCCTCCAGGAGGATCTCCCGGAGGGCGGCACCCACATTCACTTGGGTGATGTTTCGTGTAAGTCGCTTGTGGTGGAGCTAAGGGGATTCGAACCCCTGACCTTCTCATTGCGAACGAGACG
>ERZ772973.245-NODE-245-length-31781-cov-3.33389_pt1 | contig 31781 bp, 23 predicted proteins | sample MGYA00580672_ERZ772973 | MGnify/ENA primary metagenome ERZ772973 (study PRJEB29015, sample SAMEA2737938) | human oral metagenome | biome: human oral; feature: human-associated habitat; material: dental | place: China | collected 2152 ...
CACCACGTACGAGGGCAAGGTCCTGCGCGTGCGCCAGCAGTACTTCTTCTGCTCCGCCTCCCTGCAGGAAATCGTCGCCAACTACGTGCGTCACCACGGCACCGACCTCAACGGCTTCGCCGAGTTCAACGCCGTCCAGCTCAACGACACCCACCCGGTCCTCGCCATCCCCGAGCTCATGCGCATCCTCATGGACGAGCACGGCCTCGGCTGGGAAGAGGCCTGGAAGGTCGTGTCCAAGACCTTCGCCTACACGAACCACACGGTTCTCGCCGAAGCCCTGGAGACCTGGGACATCCACATCTTCGACCGCCTGTTCCCGCGCATCGTCGAGATCGTCCGCGAGATCGACCGCCGCTTCCGCATCGATATGGCTGAGCGTGGCCTCGACCAGGCAACGATCGACTACATGGCCCCCGTCGCCGGCAACACCGTGCGCATGGCCTGGATCGCCTGCTACGGCTCCTACTCCATCAATGGCGTCGCCGCCCTCCACACGGAGATCATCAAGCGTGACACCCTCAAGGAGTGGTACGCGATCTGGCCGGAGCGCTTCAACAACAAGACCAACGGCGTGACCCCGCGCCGCTGGCTCAAGCAGTGCAACCCGCGCCTGGCCGCCCTCCTCGACGAGGTGACCGGCTCCGACGCGTGGGTTCGTGACCTCACGGAACTCTCCAAGTTCACCGAGGCCGGCACTGCCGAGGTGCTTGAGCGCCTGGGCGAGATCAAGCGTGCCAACAAGGTCGACTTCGCGGCGTGGGTCAAGGAGCGCGAGGGCGTCGAGATTGACCCCGATGCGATTTTTGATGTCCAGATCAAGCGCCTGCATGAGTACAAGCGTCAGCTGCTCAATGCCTTCTACGTCCTGGACCTGTACTTCCGCATGAAGGACGACCCGACGCTGGACACACCCAACCGCGTCTTCATTTTCGGCGCGAAGGCCGCTCCCGGCTACATCCGCGCCAAGGCGATCATCAAGCTCATCAACGCTATCGCTGAGCTGGTGAACAACGACGCGGACATCAACGGGCGCATCAAGGTTGTCTTCGTTCATAACTACAATGTCTCGCCCGCTGAGCACATCATCCCCGCCGCGGATGTGTCCGAGCAGATCTCGATGGCCGGCAAGGAGGCCTCGGGCACGTCCAACATGAAGTTCATGATGAACGGCGCCCTCACCCTGGGCACCCTGGATGGCGCGAACGTTGAGATTCTCGAGGCCGTGGGCGACGAGAACGCCTACATCTTCGGTGCGACCGACGATGAGCTGCCCGAGCTGCGTCGCCACTACGACCCCCGTTGGCACTACGAGAACGTCCCCGGCCTCAAGCGCGTCATCGACGCCCTGACCGACGGCACGCTCGACGACTCCAACTCCGGTTGGTTCCACGACATCCGCCACTCGATCCTCGAGGGTGGCTACGACCCCGCCGACGTGTACTACGTGCTGGGTGACTTTGCTTCCTACCGCGAGACCAAGGACCGTATGGCCGCCGACTACCGTGACCAGAAGGCCTGGAACGCTCGCGTGTGGGCGAACATCTCCCGCTCCGGCCGCTTCTCATCGGACCGCACGATCTCCGACTACGCTCGCGAGGTGTGGCACATCGAGGGTGAGCCGATCGCCTGACGTATTTGCGTAGGGAAGGGCCTGGAACCGCACGGTTCCGGGCCCTTCCTGTGTTTCGGGAGTGCACATCGGTATTGACACGCGACCCAACTGTATTAGTGGGTTGACACAATTCTGAATCTGTGTCATTGTATTAGTGTATTAATACAGCAAGACAGGAGGGAGGCGTCGATGCGTATCGATGACACCCGCCCCATCTGGATCCAGCTCGCCGACTCCTTCCGATCCCGCATTACCAACGGGACGTGGAAGCCGGGAGAGAAGATCCCCTCCGTCCGAGACCTCGCCATCGAGGCCGGAACGAACCCCAATACCGTCCAACGAGCCCTCGCCGCCCTCGACGAGGAAGGGCTCACGATCCCCAAGCGAACCGCCGGACGTTTCGTCGCCACCGACGACGCCGCCCTGCGCACCCTGCGTCGAGACGATGCGCGGGCAGCGGCGAGCGCCTTTATTCGCGCCTGCCGCGCCCTCGGCGTCGAGAAGGAGGACGCGCATCGTCTCCTCGACGAGCGGTGGGACACGGACTCAGAGCACACAGGAGGCATCCCCTCATGACCACCCAACCCCCGGGCGCCGCGCAGGCGTCCCCCGGCCTCGTTCACATCGAAGGCCTCACCAAGCGTTATCGCAGCGTCACCGCGCTGCAGGACTTCACCCTCACCCTGGAGGCGGGCCACATCGTCGGCCTCATGGGACCCAACGGATGCGGTAAGACCACGCTGCTCAAGATCCTTGCTGGGGTCCTCTCCGACTACGAGGGAAGCGTCACCATCGACGGGCACCACCCCGGCCCGGTCTCCAAGTCCATCGTCTCCTACCTCCCCGACGCGGACTTCCTCAACCCTGAATGGAACGCGCGCACGGCCATCAAGGAATACGACCGCTTCTTCGCCGACTTCGACGCCGACAAGGCGGCCTCGATGGTCGACTTCTTCGGACTGCCCACCGACCGACGCCTCGGCGAGATGAGCAAGGGCATGGGGGAGAAGCTCCAGATCGCCCTCATCATGGCCCGGCGAGCCCGCGTCTACCTCCTCGACGAGCCCATCAGCGGCGTTGACCCGGCAGCCCGCGACGTCATGCTTGAGGGGATCCTGCGCGAGTTCGATGCCTCGTCGCTGCTCATCATGTCCACCCACCTCATCTCCGACATCGAACACTTCGTCGACTACGCGCTCTTCATGAAAGAGGGCAGAGTCTTCCTGGCGGGTGACGCCGACGACCTGCGAGCCACGCGGGGAGACTCCCTCGACGCCATCTTCCGGAAGGAGTACCGCTGATGTACGCCAAACTACTTGCCTACGAGATTCGCTCGCGTTACCGCGCGGACGCGCGCTCCTTCGGGGCGTTCATCGTCACTATTGCCGCCGCGTCGGGAATCGTCGCCGCAGGGCTGCCGGGAATCAGCGGCTCCACCGCTGTCCTCGCCTATGCCCTGTGTGCGCTCACGCCGGTCGCCTGCGCGATCGCGGCGATGGCCGACTACTGGAAGACCCTGTACGGGCAGCGCGGCTACTTCACGATGAGCCTGCCCGTCTCCGGCACGACCATTTTCTGGGCGAAGACCACCCGGATGGTGATCGAGTGCCTCCTGGCTCTCGCCCTGGCCGTCGGCGGAATTATCGCCGTCGCTTCGGCCGCCGCGTGGAGCGACGGAATTAGCCTCGCTGAGTACACGGCCGGGCCGCGTTCCCTCGTGGCCGGAGTTCCCACCTCCACCGTCGCTATCATGATTGTGGTGCAGGTGCTCGTGTCGTTGTCGTGGCTCGTGCAGGGTAGTGCCGTCATGTCCATCGGCGCGGAAGGGCGCTTCAATCACATGGGTTTCGGCGCGCCCATCATCGGTTTCGTCCTGCTGTACATCGTCAACCAGGTGCTTTCCACGGTTGGCACGTTCTTCCTTCCGCTGTCTGTTACAACCGACGGACACTTCTCCACCGAGATTATGTGGACCTCGTACCTGGCGACGATGGGAACCGAGGGGCAACCGAACGTCATCGGCATCGGCTCCTATGTCCTCGTGCCCCTGTTTGCGCTGGTCATGGCGATCTGGGCCTCTCGATCGATTGAGAAACACACGTCCCTGCGCTAGCGTTACCCGTCCTCTCGTGTGGGCGAGCAGGCCTTGATCTTCGGCGCACTCGCACTCCCGGAGCTCCCCGTCCTCGCGCCCACGCGAGCCAAGCATAGGAGGTTTCAATGCTACTGCTATCGTCAGTGATCAGTGCTGTCGTCCAGCTCGGCCTGTTCGTCGTGATCCCGTTCGCGTGGTGGGCATTCACCGCCAGACGCAGCGTTGGCTTTGCCTCCTGGATCGGCCTGCGCAGGCCGACCTGGGACGGGACAAGGGCGCGACTCGGCGTAGCCATCCTCGCGTGGGTGGTGATCGGGGCGGCCTCAACCGCGCTGCTCCAATCCCTGTCGGGGGACGTGCCCGCCGCGCGTTTCGTCGGGCGAGGCCTCGGCGGCGTCGTCCCGGTCCTGCTCTTCGCGATCGTGCAGACCTCTCTCGCCGAGGAGATATTCTTCCGGGGCTTCCTCGGCAAGCGGGTCATCGCCAGGTGGGGTTTCGCCCCCGGCAACGTCGCTCAGGCCATCGTCTTCGGTATCCTGCATGTCGCGATGTTCGCCTCCTTCGCGGACCCGGTCCGGCTCCTCGCCATCGGGATCCTGACGGGGGCCAACGGATGGATCGCCGGTTGGCTCAACGAGGAGGGGGCCGGGGGATCGATCCTGCCCGGCTGGGCGCTTCACGCGAGCGCGAACCTGCTCGTCGGAACCGCGGCGGCGTTCAACCTCATGGGGTGAGCATGGTCCCGGTCGGCGGTTGACTCCGCTGGCCGGGGCTTCGCTGCGCGCGCGGGCGGCTTCGAGGGAACGTGCGCCGGGCTTTGAGGATTCCTTCAGTTTACTATGATGTCTTAGGAGTGATAGGCGTCGAAACCCGAAAGGACACCCGTGGAACCAACGAACGGCTCATTCGTCCCGGCGAGCCCGGACCTGATCTGGATGGTGTTCATCCAGCAGGTCTTGGTCCTCATCGCGTGGCTGATCGGTGTCGTAGTGCGCCGGGTCCTGAAGAATCGCATGACGATGTCCACCGCGTCAGCAACTCTGACCGGCCTGGCCGGCCTGTGGGGTGGCTTGGTGATCGCCGGTTGGATCTTCGACTCCGGTGACCTGTGGAAACCTGGGATGATCGGCGTCGCCGCGCTGGTTGCCCTCGTCGTCGTCATCGTTGTTTCCCTGATCGCTGCCTACCTGCACCCGCGCCCCGGCCTCGACCCCATCTCCGAGGTTGCCAAGCACGGCGAATCCGACTCCCTCGAATTCAAGTCGAGCGCCCGCTGGAACATGCGTTCCGGCAAACGCGACGACGCAATGGAGACCGTTATCGCCAAAACCGTCGCCGCCTTCATGAACTCCGGTGGCGGCACTCTCCTCATCGGCGTCGACGACGAGGGACGGCTTATCGGGCTTGGCCCCGACTATGCGACCCTCAAGACCCCGGACGCTGACCGTTTCGAGCTGTGGATCCGCGACCTGTGGGGCCAGCGAATGGGGACCAATGCCGCCACTCTGCCGAGGCTCGACTTTGCCGAGGCCACGGACCCGCAGGATGGGTACGAACGCCAAGATGTGTGCCGCGTGACCATCCCGCCTTCGCCCCGCCCCGTTTATCTGAGGGGACCCAAGGGTAAGGGGGAAGCAGAGTTGTGGGTGCGCGTGGGCAATTCGACGCGACGCCTGGAGGTGGTGGACGCGGTCCAGTACGTCTCAACTCGCTGGCCCGAAAGCGTGCGAGTCTCCCCGTGGACGCGCGTGCGCCTCCTCGTGCTGCGCCGCCGCGAAGTGCCGACGCGCCTGCCGGGCGTCGTCGAGCGGGTTCTCACCGAGCGCGAGAGGAGCATCTTGCCGGCGTCGGAAGAGGAGTGATCCGCACGGGGCTTCGGGCGCTGAGGGGGAGTAGGGGCGGGGTTAGACTGGCCCCAGGAACTCAGAGAGGAGAGTAGGCATGCGCCTGCGCAAGACCCTGCCCGCGGACATCGAGCAGATCATCGCGTCCGGGGACGTCGAGGCCGTCGCGCGCGCGGTCGAGCGTTGCGAGATCGGCGCGTACCTGCGGGGATCCGCCTACGAGCCGAGGCTCATGCACTTCCCGGCCTCCGAGGAAATCACCGACTTCCTGCTCGCGCGAGGCGAGGACATCAACTCGCGTGACCGGTACGAACGTACCCCGATCCACGCGCGCGTTCGGTCGCGATGCCTCGACCAGATTCCGATGCTGATCGCTCGCGGAGGCGACATCAATGCGCGCGATACCTCCGACCAGACGGCGTTGTTTGACGTCGTCGAGCGTTTCCCCGTTGCCGACGTGTCACGGATGATGTCGTGGGGCGCGGATCCGCTGGTTGTTGCCGACTCGCGGGTCTATGGGAAGTCGACGCTTGTTGAGAACGTGGTGTCCTGGCACAACTTCCTGGACGCCCCACGCGCGCTCGCGGTGATTCGGTTGCTTCTGTCCGTTGGGGCACCCGTCGGCGAGCGTGTGCCCATCGCGCTGCGAGCCATGGACCGGATGCGCTGCACGTTCATCACGCACGGGCTGCCGGAAACGATTTCTCAGGCGACGTTCGACGAGGCCTCGGCTGCGTTGTCGGAGCTGTGCGCGCTGTTCGGGGTGGAGCAGCGCGAGGCTCAGCGTGCGCCTGTTGTGGGGGAGCGGCTGGAGCTGGATCCGTCCGTGCCCGCACTGCGTCAGCACGGGGAACTGTGGGATCTTCTTGTGCCCGACAGTGGCCAGTGTCAGACGCTGCAGGGCGAGGTCATTCGCATTGCGGGGTGCGTCGGCCACGAGGTGTACGACAACGGCGGCATCAACTGGGATCGCTCTTTTGGGAAGCTGCTGGACCAGTATCTCAGTGTCGTGCGTTCAGGCCTGCCGATGCCGCCCGACTCTGTCGCCCGCGCCGAGGCCGCCGTCGCCTCCCTTAAGTCCCGTTCGATGTCCCACCAGGCCGTCGACGACATCACGGAGCTGGCGGTGGCCTGGGTGCGCTTGAACCCCGTTCTTGTGGAGACGGATCTGCCAGACGTGGGGCGGTGAGCGGGGCTAGGTGTAAAGCTCGTGGCGGTACACTGGGCGAATGGGTAAACGAATTCTTGGGTGGCTGCGTCAACGGCGAGTTGCAGTGATGTATGGAGTGTTATGGTGTTCCTCGTTCTTCGTTATCGCAGTGTTTTTTCATAAAACTCTCACTGATATCGCGCATCGTGCTGATGGGGAAATTGCTGAAGCCTGCGTGGTGATGTATGTGATTTCTATTGTTCTCAGTGTGGCTTGCGTTTTCCATTGGAGTACCTACTTCTGGAGTTGCGTCGGTATATGAAGCGTTCTTTATGTGGGCGCTTTTTGTGGTAGGGGCAGGGTTTCAAATCGCTTTGATTTCTAATGAAGCTCGACGTCCTGAAATGAATATGCTTCACGGTGGCGTTCTTATTATTGTGGGAATCCTGCTTCCGAAAATGCTTGATTCCTATTCGCTGCTTCGTGCTCACTGCTACGAGGTGCAATGTGGTAATGGTGAGCTCGGTAGTGTCATGCTGTTTGAAATGGCTATTGCCTATGCGGCGGCTCTAGCTGCAATGTTCGTTTTTGGGGTCTTTTCTCCGTCTATTCGTACTTCTATACGCAGAATTACTGGAGAAAATGAATTTGAATGCGTAATGCATTCTGATGATGTTCCACATTATTGTGATCATCCCGTCGCTTTTTGCGCAGAAAAGGAATCGTTTGACAAGAGTGCATTGGCAGGCTCTTCCACCGGCTTAAGTGGTGTTGCTCTATCCAAGCAGCTGATGAGTGCTGCTGTTAGCGGCCTCGTCGCCGGTGCCTGCTTCTCGGTCGCGAGCCTTCTGTTTAGTCGCCGCTGAACTGCGTTGCCTCACGTTTCGACTGTAGAGTCACGGCATAGCTCCACACCGATACTTGTTGCTAAGCGGTGTTACACCACTTAGCGGGGTCTTACACCAGTTTGGAGGTGGTGTAATGCTCCCTAACTGGTGTAATGCTCCCTAAGTGGTGCAGCGCTGTGCAGCCTGGGGCTGTTGGATGCCGACGTGGGCGTCGTTGGCCACTATTTCCGCGACGGGGCTTGTTGGTCGGTGGCGTTGCACTAGTTAGCGCAGCTTTGCACTGGATAGTAGGCAGTGCAATGCTCTCCTATCTAGTGCATTGCTGCTGTACCTAGTGCAGTGCTGCATGGTCTGGGTCTGTGGGGCGTCGGCATGTGCAGTGTTAGCGGGGAAACCCGCGCTCAAGCTTGTTACCGATGAGGCGGTGCACCCGATCCGTCGGCATTACACCTCTTCTGTTCGGGTGTAGTGCCCCGTAACGGGTGTAGCGCAACGGATCGGGTGTAGCGCGACGTATCGGGTGCAGCGCTGCACGGCCTGGGGCTATCGGATGCTGGCGGGGCCAGCGCCAGCGAGGAAAGCCGCGTGCAGGCTTGTTGCCGATGAGGCGGTGCACCCGATCCGTAGGCATTACACCCCTTCTGATCGGGTGTAGTGCGACGGAACGGGTGCAGTGCCACGTAACTAGTGCAGTGAGTAACGAGTCCAGAGCTCACCGCACCCGAGTGCGTGAGCCGGAGCTACGTGCGTCAATGCCACAGCAGGGATGCGCCGGAGAACAATACACAACAGGGGAGGGCCCAAGTCTTTCGGCTCGGACCCCTCCTCATGTCGTATCAATGCGACGCTGACAGCCTCACTCGGCGCCCTTGCGGCGGCGGATGCGCTTGCGGGCGCGGGGCGCGCCCTCAGACGCCTCACCCGGATGCTGCGAGTGCTCGCCGCGGCCGCGGCCACGCGTACCGCGATCCGATCGACCCCCCTTACCGGCGTTCAGCGTGCGATCCCCGTCCTGGGACCCGCGCGACCGAGAGCCGCGCGCTGAATCCGAAGTGCCGCCCGAACGTGCCGAACGCCCACGGCCACCCCGAGAGGCGCCTCGGGACCCGCCGCGCGAGCCACGGCCTCGGCCCTCGCGGCGAGGAGACGAACCGCCCAGGTCCTCCAACACCTCCGCATCCAGGCCGGCGCGCGTGCGCTTGGCGCGCGGCAGACGACCGGTCGTGCCCTCCGGGATATCCAGGTCGGTGAACAGGTGGGGGGAGGTGTGGTAGGTCTCGAGCGGATCCGGTACACCCAGGCCCAGGGCCTTGGAGATGAGCGACCAGCGCGGCGTATCGTCCCAGTCAACGAAGGTGACGGCCGTGCCCGAGTTGCCCGCGCGGCCCGTGCGACCGATGCGGTGGATGTAGATCTTCTCGTCTTCGGGGCACTGGTAGTTGATGACGTGGGTGACGTCGTCGACGTCGATGCCTCTTGCAGCGACGTCGGTGGCGACCAGGACGTCGACCTTGCCGTTACGGAAGGCGCGCAGAGCCTGCTCGCGCGCGCCCTGCCCCAGGTCGCCGTGCAGCGAGCCGACCGCGAAACCGCGGGCGGTCAGGTCCTCGCCCAGGCGGGCAGCCGTGCGCTTGGTGCGGCAGAAGATGACGGTCCGGCCGCGCCCCTCCGCCTGGAGGATACGGGCGACGACCTCGACCTTGTTCATGGCGTGAACGCGGTAGATAACCTGCTTGACCGTGTTGACGGTCTGGTTCTGGTCGTCGGGATCCTGCGCGCGGATGTGGGTCGGCTGGACCATGAAGCGGCGGGCGAGGGCCACGACGGGGCCAGGCATGGTCGCGGAGAACAGCATGGTGTGGCGGTTCTCGGGGACGCGGCTGAGCAGCGTTTCGACGTCGGGCAGGAAGCCCAGGTCGAGCATCTCGTCGGCCTCGTCGAGGACGACGGTCTCGACGCCGGACAGGTGCAGGTGGCCCTTACGCAGCAGGTCGATGAGGCGGCCGGGCGTGCCCACGACGATGTCGGCGCCACGCTCGAGAGCCTCGATCTGGGGCTCGAAGGCGACGCCGCCGTAGATTTCGACGATGCGGGTCGACAGGTACTTGGCGGCCTCGCGCAGGTCCTGGGCGACCTGCTTGGTGAGCTCGCGGGTCGGCAGGATGATGAGCGCCTGCGGCTTGTTCGGGTTGAGAAGGTCCTCGTAGCCCTCTTCGTCGGGCGCGATGACGTCCTCGAGGACGGGGATGCCGAAGCCGAGGGTCTTGCCGGTGCCGGTCTTGGCCTGGCCGATGATATCGTGGCGCTCCAGCGCGGGGCCAAGCGTCAGGGCCTGGATCGGGAAGGGATGCGTGATGCCCTGGTCTTCGAGGGCGTCGACGATCGGGTCGGTGACGCCGAAGTCCGCGAAGGACTTCTTGTCGAGGTCCTCGCCCTTGCCGGAAATGTCCGGGGTGGCCTCTTCGACCTCGGGGGCTGCGGGCTTGATGTTGCCGAGGCGGACGACGCCTGCGGAGTATTCGACGGACGAGGCCGGGGTGGCCTTCTCGGTGGTGTCAACGTCGGTGGTGGGCACAGTTGCCTCAGTGCTCGTGTTGGTCACGATCTACCTTGTCTCCCGGGCTTTTCCGGGGTTGGGGTCGGTGCCGATCGCGCATTATCTGGGGCGGGGATTCTCGTCCACGCGTACGTGTTATGTAGTCAAGAATGCGACCGGTCTTCCGGTGGTCACTTTTCAGTGTAATGGTGTGTGAGGAGTTCGCGGGGGAGGGGCTGGTCACAGAGACGGCTACCAAATGCACAGAAGTAGGAATCATGCGCCGGGCCGTGGAGCTTGTCAGGCACTATGCTGGAGTCATGGCACACGAGTTTGATTCCGTCCCCGCCGACGACGCCGAAGTCCTCGGTATTCTCGCCTATTCGTCGCTCGCGTTCATGACGCGCCTGGCGAAGGATGGTGAGCAGGCCCCTACGTTCGAGGCCCACGTGGAGCATGCGCGCATGGCCGCGCAGTGCTTCAAGCTTTATCAGCAGCTTGAGGTGTGGAGTGCGCACCGCGGCTTTGATCTGCTGGCGGCCGGTAACGCGTTCTCGGGAGCGTACGACGACCTGGATGCGCGCACGCGTCCGACGACGTTCGCGGAGCGGGCTGTCAAGACGTTCATTACCCGTGGCATGCTGGGCGACATGCTGATCCGCGTCGCGCAGGTGCACGGCCTGTTCGAGGGCATCGAGGACGTGTGGCCATTCGAGCAGGGGCACTGGGTGCGCGCGCACCTGGGCCCGCAGATCGAGGCTGACGAGCAGCTGTCTGCGCGCCTGTCCCTGTGGGGGCGCCGCGTGGCGGGCGAGGCCCTCGGCCTGGTGCGCGCGACGCTGTTCACCTACCCGTCGCTGGCTGCGTCCCCGGAGAACGTCGATGGGATCACGGAGTACGTGATCAAGCGTCACGGGGAGCGCATGAAGGACATTCACCTGAAGGCCTGAGGCCACAGGGTATAGACGAGACCGGGGTTCCTCGGGCGGTATCGCAACCGCTCGGGTTCCCCGGCCTCGTTCGTCTGGGCGCGAATCAGTGGATTGCGAAACCGACGCGGCGTTCGGTCTTGTTGGCGATCTGCACGTAGCCGAGGGCGTGTGCGGGTACGAGGGTGCGCTGGCCCTTCGTGTCCGTGATGTCGAGGACGCCGTGGGCGGAGATGAGGGCCTCGTTGACCTTCGCCATGAGTTCATTTTCGGTCATGTCGACGTCGAGGGCGAGCTGGCGCGTGTTGTCGCGGATGCCGATGAAGATCTCCATGTTGACTCCTTGCTGGTAAATATCGTCATGGCCATCATATGTGCCGCAGATGCGGGTGGGGTCTGGGAGTATTGCGTTATGAGCGAAATCAAGGTCAGGTTGCGTAGCCGCAATGCCGATTGGTGGCGTCTGCCGGAGCTGAACGCGAACCAGCGTGCGGTCGTGGACGCGGCGTGCTCGGGCGACGTGATTGCGCGCGGCGCCCCGTCCTCGGGCCGCTCGACGTGTGCCCTGGCCGTGTTCGAGGAGGCGGACGCCCAAGGCCGCTCCGCGCTGATTCTCGCTCCCGATCGCACGCGTGCCGACGTGCTGACCCCGCGCGCGCAGGCGCTTGGCCCGGCTGCGGTGCGCCCGGTGCGTACCCCTGCCTCTTTCGCCTATCAGGTGGTGGCTACGTGGCGCACCCAGCGCGACGTGCCCTTGGAGGGCGTGGAGCTGGTGACGGGCGCGGCCCAGGACCAGATGCTCGCCGAGGCCCTGGAGTCGGTGGATGCACCGTGGCCCGAGGACATTGGACCGCAGATGCGCGCGATGCCGGCCTTCCGCGGGGAGTTGCGCAACCTGGTGGCCCGCGCGGGAGAGGCCGGGATGGACGCGGCTGAGTTGTCCGAGGCCGGGGCCCGGTTCGGTCGTCCGGAGTGGCAGGGCGCGGGCGCGATTATTGCTGCGCTGGAGGAGGGGCCCGAGCGTTCCCCGGAGTATCCGCGCACCCTGCGCGTGGACCTGTCGCGTATCCAGGCGCTCGCGGCCGATCTGATCGACGCGTGGGAGCAGGACGCGCCCTCGCGCGGCGTGCAGGCGCCGTGTCCGGTGCCCGATGTGGTGATCGTCGATGACCTGCAGGATTGCACGCCCTCGACGCTGAGGCTGCTGGAGGCCTGCCGCGACGCGGGTGCCCGGATCGTCGCCTTCTCGGATTCCGATGTGGCCGTGGCTGGGTATCGTGGCGGTGAGCCGCACCTGGACCGCAGGCTTGCCAGTGCTCTTGGTGTCGAGATAGCTGAGCTGGGCCAGGTCTACGACATGTCCCGCGCCGTGCGGGAGCTGGCGCGCCAGGCATGCGCGCGCATCGCACAGTCTGGATCGCCCGCCCGGCGCGAGGCCGGCGTCGCGGACGACGCTCCTGAGGGCGCTTTGGTCACCCACTTGGGCGCCACGCCCTCGCAGATGGGGGCCCTCATCGCGCGAGCCCTCAGGTCCCACCACCTGCACGACGGCATCGACTTTTCGGATCAGGTCGTTATCGTGCGCAGCTCCTCGATGGTTGCCGAAACCAGCCGCTACCTGGCGCGCGGAGGCGTGCCCGTCGCGGGCGGCGGACGTGCCTTCGACTTCGCGACCCAACCGACGACGCGCCTGCTCCTGGACCTGGTGACCATGCCGACGGGGACGAGCGACACGGACGTGGCCCAGCGCCGCGAACTCGCCGAGCGCCTCCTGCCCTCGCCCCTCGTGCGAGCCGACGCCCTCGCCATCCACCGTCTGCTGCGTCGCCTGAACGCCGCGCGCGCCCAGGCTGCCGAGGAAGCGGGCGGCGAATCCGCGCCGATCCCGCTGACGGCTGCCGACCTCGTCAGTGACCCGCAGACGTGGAGGCCGTTCATCGAACAGGCCGAGCAAGCGGGCGGCAAGCGCGCCCGCGCAGCCACCATGCTCGCGCGGCCCCTCGAGACCGCCGCGCGCCTGTGGGAGCTGGGGATGAGCGGCAGTGTGCGCCCACAGGAACGCCTGTGGTCCCTCTGGGAGGCATCCGGGGTGGCCGGCGAGTGGCGCTCGCGGGCCATCGCGTCGGATGACTCGTCGGGCTGGTACGACGATCAGCTGGACGCCGTCGTGGCACTCCTGCGCGTGGCTGACGTGTGGGAGCAGCGCAACCCCGCCGGCTCCGCTGTGGGCTTCGCATCGGAGCTGCTGGCCGGCTCGGTCCCCATCGACACGATTTCGCGCGTGGGCGTGCGCCCGGGCGGCGTCGAGGTCCTCACCCCCGCGCAGGCGATGGGTCGCCACTGGCAGGTCGTCGTCCTCGCGGGCCTGCAGGACGGGGCCTGGCCGAACCTGCGCCTGCGCGACCGGATTCTGCGCGCTGACCTCCTCGCGGACGTGGGCGCGGGCCGTGTCGCCGTGGGAGAGGATGGGCGCGAGGAGCTCATCGACTCGACGAGAGCAGCCCGTCGCGCGGTGCTGGATGATGAGTATCGCCTCTTCGTCGCGGCTGTGACGCGCTCTCGCAGCATCGTGCACGCCGGCGCGGTGCGCTCGGAGGACGCGGCGCCCTCAGTGTTTTTCGACCTGGTGGCGTACCTGGCTGGCACCCATCGAGAGAACGACATCGTCCCGGTGGATCCGGTCGAGGCGCCGCTGTCCCTGTCCGGGCACATCGCGGACCTGCGGGCGCGTGCGGCCAACTCCGGCGAGCCGGCTGACGCCCAGCTCGCCGCCACCCTCCTGGCCCTCATGGCTCGCGAGGGGATTGCTTCCGCGCAGCCGCACCGGTGGCTGGGCGCGGGTGGCACGCCGACCAGCGCGCAGGACTACCGCGGGCAGATCGTCCTGTCGCCGTCGCAATTCGAACGCGCGCTGGCATGCCCGCTGCGGTGGTTCCTCACCACGATCGGAGCCGATGCACCGTCGAACGCGGCCGCCAGCCTCGGCACCCTCGTCCACGCGGTCGCCGAGGAGCATCCGCACGGAACCCCCGAGGAGCTCACCGAGGCACTGGAGGCGCGTATCGAGGAGCTGGGCTACAACCTGGACACGTGGGCTGGTCGCGTCGCCGACCGCCACGCGCGCGAGATCGTGAACAACCTGGCCTCCTACGTCGTCGGCGTACCCGGTGAGGTCACGGTGGAACAGACGGTATCGTCCGAGGTCGAGGGCGTGACCATCCGGGGCCGGATGGACCGACTCGAGCAGGTGGATGAGGGCGTTCGCGTCACTGACCTGAAGACCGGTAAGAGCGGTTACACGAAGGCCAGCGTCGCAGAAAACCCGCAGCTGGCCGCCTACCAGATGGCCATGCTCGCCTCGGGCGAAAAGGTCGCGGGGGCTCGCATCGCGCTGCTGGGCGGCTCCAAGCCGCAGATCTACGATCAGCCTGCGCTCCAGGGCGAGGAGCTGGAGCGGTGGCGCGAGTCGGTGCGCGAGGTGGCACTCAGTGCCCGTGGCCCGTACTTCGAGGCGAGGCCCTCGCAGGAGGCCTGCCGATACTGCTCATTCGACCGGCTGTGCCCGGCGCGCGAGCGCGGCCGCAAGGTGGTGGAGTGACGTGGGAAAGGACAGTGCAATGGCTCTGAGTGCCCTGCAGATTCAGGCAATCGTCGACGCGACGAAGACCCCGACGCACGAGCAGGTGCGCGTCATCGAGGCCCCGCGACGCCCGCTCCTCGTCGTGGCGGGCGCGGGGTCGGGTAAGACCGAGACCATGTCGATGCGTGTGCTGTGGCTCCTCGCCAACCACCCCGACCTGAGCCCGTCCTCGATCCTGGGCCTCACCTTCACGCGCAAGGCAGCCGGCGAGCTGGGGGAGCGCCTGCGCGAACGCATCCGGCTTCTCTCACGCGAGATGCCGCAGCTGCGCGAGCGCCTCGACGAGGACCCCGTGTCCCTCACCTACAACTCCTTCGCCGAACGCATCGTGTCCGAGCACGGGATGCGTATCGGCATCGACCCCGATTTCTCGATGCTCTCCGAGGCCGGGGCTCTGGACCTCATGCTGCAGATTGTCGAGGCGTGGCCCACCGACCTCGACGAGGATCTCACGCCCCTGGGTGCAGTCGGACAGATCCTGCACCTGGCAGGCGAGATCGCCGAGCACGGCTACACGGTGGAGAGCGCCCGCGAGGCCCTCGTGGGCTTTGGGCGCGAGCTCGAACAGGTCGGCGAGACGAACGACGACGCACGGCGCCTGCTGCGGGCGAACCGCCGCCGCATCGCCTTCCTCGACCCCATCGCGGAGTATCAGAAGCGCAAGCGCGACATGGGCGTGCTGGACTTTTCCGACCAGCTCGTCCTGGCCACGCGCATCGTGCGCGAGGCCCCGGCGGTTCGCGAGTCGTTGCGCGAAGAGTTCCGCGCGGTCCTCCTCGACGAGTTCCAGGACACGTCCGTCATCCAGATGGACATGCTGTCCATGCTGTTCGGCGACCACGCTGTCACCGCGGTGGGCGACCCGAATCAGGCTATTTACGGCTGGAGGGGGGCCTCGGCCTCGTCGCTGGAGTCCTTCCTGGATCGATTCCAGACGGGGGAGGCACAGGAGAGCCAGACGCTCACCCTGTCCACGGCTTGGCGCAACGACCAGGCGATCCTGGACGCGGCGAATCGCGTGGCCGCCGCGTACCAGGAGGGCAAAGAGCACCTCAAGGCCCAGTCGCCCGTCCTGGTCGCGCGAGACGGAGCGGGGCCCGGGCATGTCGATGTCGCGTACGCCCCTGACTACGAGGCTGCGCTGGGTGCCGTCGTTGACTTCGCCCGCAGCGTGCGCTCCCATGCGAGCGAGGGCGGCAAGCGGCGCACGGTCGCGGTGCTGTGCAGGCGCCGCAAGGACTTCGCGTACGTGGACGCTGCCCTGCGTGACGCCGGTATCCCGACGGAGATCGTGGGACTCGGCGGTCTGCTCGACCAGCCCGCCGTGCAGGACGTGCGCGCCGCGCTGGAGCTGGCTTATGACATTGAGGCCTCCCCGTGGCTGGCGCGCCTGCTGGCGGGCATCGACCTGGGGGCCACGGACCTGATGGCGCTGGGCGACTGGTCGCGCGTCCTCGCCCGCATGGAGGGGACAAACCCCCACCAGGCGGTCCTTCTGGATGCGGTGGATTCTCCGCCGGAGCCGGGGTGGGCGGCCGAGGGGCGGCCGGCGATCAGCGAGGAGGCGGTGCGCCGCGTGCGGCTCCTCGGCGAGCGCCTGCGGCAGGTCCGCGAGGGCGTGGGGCGTTCGGTGACCGAACAGGTTGAGCGGGCGATCCTCATCATGGGCACGTTGGACGACGTGATCGCCGATCCGCTGTCGATGGGCGGGCGCGCGGCCCTCGATGAGTTCATCGCGGTGACGGCGGCCTACGAGAAGGACACGCCGGGGGCCTCCCTCGGCTCGTTCCTGGCATACCTGCGCATGGCCGACGAGCGAGAGGACGGGCTCGAGGCACCCCTGGGGGAGCCGGATCCGCGCGCCGTGCAGATCATGACGGTCCATGCCTCCAAGGGCCTCGAGTGGGATTGTGTCGTCGTCTTCGGGTTGAGCGACGGCATCTTCCCGTCGCACGACAAGCGCAAGACGGTGTCGTGGCTGGATGAGCCGCCGATCGCTACTGCCTGGTTGACGGATGCCAGCGCGTTGCCGCACCCGCTGCGCGGGGATCGCGCGGATCTGCCGCCGTTCTTGCTGGACGTGGAGGGGGAGTCCAAGCCCTCGGCCGCGTATTCGAAGTGGGTGAAGGGGCACTACGGGCGCTCCCTGGGAGTGCACGCGGAGCGCGAGGAGCGCCGCCTGGCATACGTCGCGATGACGCGCGCTCGGAGCATCCAGCTCCTTGTGGGCTCGTGGATCTATCGGACGGGTTCGACCACGAGGCAGCCCTCCCGCTACCTGATGGAGGCGCGCGCGCAGCTGTTCGGTGATGCGCCGGACCTGGTAGACGACACGCTCGTGCGCGTGGGGGACCGCGGCGTGTGGGCCAGGGGCGATTGGCGCAGCCTGGGGATCGAATCGGTGTCCGGTGCCGGAGTATGCCTGATCGCGCCGGAGCCCGGCGACGAGGACATCGTCGACAGCGCGGCCGGTACGGCGTCGGTGTCCTTCCCGGAGGAACCCGGCCCCTCGCGCCAGAGGGTCGCCGCGGCCGCGCAGACCGTCGAGGCGCAGATTCGCGACCTGGCGCAGGATCAGGATGTGTACGAGGCCTTGGCACAGTTGGAGGATGACCCCGCGGTGCGCGATACGGTCGCACTCATCGAGGAATATCACCTGGGGCTTGAGACGCCGGTCGTGGACCTGTGGGCCGAGCGCGTACCCGCGACGTCCGTGTCGGCCCTCCTGCAGGACGCGGATGAGTTTGCGCGAGATATGCGCCGACCCATGCCTGCTCGCCCCAGCTCGTTCTCCGCGCTGGGCACGGTGTTTCACGCGTGGGTGGAGCGCGAGCTTCACCTCGCGAGCGCGGATCCGGCCTCGGAGATCACCACGGGCAGCGAGGTGGGTGCGGGTGAGGATGCCGTGCTGGCCGGGGGCGACGACGCGGCGGACGAGGCCCTGCTGACGGACGGTGAGCGCGAGCACCTGGAGCGGCTGCGCGCTAACTTCCACGCCTTCGTTGCGAACGAGCTGTCGGACTACCGGGCCGTCGCGATCGAGGAGGCCTTCTCGGTGGAGGTGGGCGGCGTGTCCGTCCAGGGCCGCATCGACGCCGTGTTCGAGCGCGTGCGCGGCGATGGTCCCCGATACCTGGTCGTCGACTGGAAGAGTGGACGCCCGGTGACCGCCACGACCAAGCCGGATAAGGTCGCGTACTTCGTGACTCAGCTGCGCCTGTACCAGCGCGCGTGGGCGGCCCGCACGGGCGTGGATGCCTCGCAGGTGGGGGCGATGGTCGCCTTCCTGGCGGGCCCCTCACACCACACGCTCGAGAGCCTCGAGGCCATGCTGGGAGCGGGCACCGCATCCCTGGACGAGGCGCTGAAGGGGGTGCTGGGGCAGTGAGCACATAAAAGGAAAGTGCTAGAGAATCAGTTAGGAACTCCCATCGACGAGAGATCGTAACTTCCTGCTTCCCCGGATTAGGGGGTTTTAATATAGGTTAAATTTATGAAAGGTTTGAGTGTTAAATGTCTAGTGTGGAGCAAATTAGAGATGTGTTGATGTCGGTCTTTCTTGGCATGCTTGGTGGCATCCTGTTGAAGGCATTCTATTCGATGGTGCGAGTGAAGGCGCCAACCTCATACGCATATGCTGCATCGCCTCTTCAGAGGACTGCTAGATCGTCAATTGCTCGATATGCGTTATTTCGTTTTGCTCCTGTTTACTTTGTTAGTCTTGCTGTTTGTGTGACTGTTGAACGTGTGGGTCTGCATGTAGTACCGGCCCTAATTTCAAGTACGGCACTATTTGTTATTGTGTCTTCAGTGGCCTCTATCTATAATAGGTGGGCAGCTACGGGGAAGGGAGCGCAATTTCATACCGTTCTGCAGTCATTTAGTGGATTGTTGACAGCTGCTATTGCATTGCTCGCCTACTGTACGTATTCATCTGTATCCTTTCTTGTTCCCGAGCCTAATGAATTTGTGATTGCGATCTGGACTGCAATATTCGTTGGTGTTGTTACTCAGTTATTCGCAAGTATTACCTCTGGAGTTTCTGGCGACTTTGATGTTATTCAGGTAGTTAGTCTGGCCAAAGAAGATGTTGGAGTTGATATTTGGGAGTGGATTCATGGTGAGTGTCGAAAGTCTTGCGTTCCCTGGTGTGTTGTTGCTGCAATCGTAGCGGTTGAGGTGAATGAGCGGCCAGCGTGGATGAGGCTTTTTGAACGAGTGTGCGCCCGTGTTACACTGCAGCGGATTACTATGAGTTTTGGTGTTACTCAGGAGAGTTCTAAGCGTGTGTTGACGGATAAAGAATCTGTGCGCCTGACTATTCGGTGGGTTGCTGACAATCTGTCTGAAGAGGCTAAAAAGCTTCTATTGTGCAAGAGGGAAATTAAGGATTTGGATGAAAGGTTGAGGTGGCACAGTAGCATTGAGAAGGCTAATTCTGAAGTTAAAGCGCTCGCTGACCTTCGTAATCCGGATGGTCGATATGGGGAAATGGTTGCGAGGGTGTGTTGGTCTTTGTTTCACGGTTATGTGTGACGTGTGCAACATGTGGTATTTTCATTTGGTGAATGGTTGCTGTGTGCGTCCTTTTGTCCGGGCTTTTTAGCGTGTCTTTGGTGTGCCGATTAATGGATTTCGGTATTGGGTTGGGAGTATGGGCATGTTGTTACGCTTATGTGCTCCAAATGGTGTTGGGTAATGTGCTTGGGTGGCATATTTGCGACGCTAATCATCTCTGCGATTGGTATATGAAGGGTGTTGCTATAACTTCCTCGCTTCTTTAGTGCTGGGGAGGAGTGTAGGTTGTCATTGGCGGCATATCGACGTTTGGTTTCCGTGAGCTGGGGGTCTTGCTTGAACTAGACTGTGGACGCTCCTTGGTGCTTACTGTGGGTAGAGTGCTCCGTTGTGGTGAGTGTGGAGGTCTTGATCTTCTCAAGGTTCACACTTATATCACGCTTCAGTTTCTCGGTTAAATTCGTGGGCCGATTAACTCTCTTGTGCCAGTGTGCATTGGGCTCTATCCGTGAGGCTTTACTGACTATTTTGGCTTTGAAGTCAATAACTCTACGATGGAGGAGTGCGTTAGTGAATGGGTAGTAGATGGCCGTCTGATGATTAGTAATCATGTCTGTGCGTTTTTCTGCCTTTTGCTCTCGCGGTGCCTGCTCCGCCGCGAGGTCCACAGTTCAGATCACGGTGCTAATTGATGCTGTTGTGTGCTGAATTAGCTGTTTTGCTAGGTATTGGCGGTGTCATAGGGGGTAAGCACTTTTTCGTGTAGCGATGATGCTTATGGAAGGATGGTTGTGGGTTGTCGTCGGATGCTTGGTGTCCAGGATTGCGCGGCGATCATGGTGGGGTTGGTGGTGGGGTTGTCCCAGTCGCGTATTGCCCACTTGATTGGCGTAGCCCTTCGGTGGTGTGCTGTGAGATTACCTGTCATAGGGGCCGCGACGGGGCGTATCGGGCCGAGGAAGCTAGCAAGGCTGTCCGTCTGGCTGGGCATCGCCCTAAGAAGCATCTGTTGGATTGTGATGAGGCCCTTCGCCGTCGCGTGATTACTGATTTGCCCTAGGGGCTAACTCCCCGCCAGATCAGTGGATGCCTGCATGCGGAGGCGTGTGGCACACTGCCCTCCATGGATGCTTCGCCCGACGCTCAGGGGTGCACTATCTACCACGAGGCTATCGATACGTGGATCTACGCCACCCCAAGAAGAGGCTGATCGAGCACGGCATTTGCATGCCCTCGTGCAGGTGGATGCGCAAGAAACCCCAGGTAAGTGGGCGCAAACTGACAAGTGTTGGGATGCGGTTGTTTGATGAGTGCCCCGATACTGCCGATCGGAAAATGCTGGGCAAGTGGGAAGGCGACCTGATTATAGGCCAAGATGGGGCCAGCGTGTGCGCAACCTGGGTCGAGCGCACTACCCGCTACCTGGTCATCGTGACCCTAGACCTGGGATACAAAGCCGACCAAGTCTGCGACGCACTTACCTGCCGCATCCAGGGTCCTCCCGATGGAGCGATGCGCACACTGATCTGGGATCATGGCTGGGAAATGGCCCGTCACCAACGCCTTACCGCCGACACGGGCGTGGATGTGTTTTTCGTTCACCCCACAGCCGCGGGGAGGGAGAAACCAATGAAAACACCAACCGGCTCATCCGCCGATACCTACCCCAAGGCCCCCATCATCAGCCGCGAACCCTACCTCGACGCCAACGCCTGCGAGCTCAACAACTGCCTGGGAGCCACCCTCGGCTACCGCGCCCCATAGAAGCATTCAATGAACTCATTGCTACCACCCAATGACACCGCCGTCTCCGTTCGCTATGTTGCGTCGTGCAGGTGAATGATGTTCTGGGATGAGCGAGTTTGCAGCTCCGTAGTGTAGTCGAACTGTTAAACGCTGGACTGAGTCCTGTGGGGCGGTGTGTTTGTCTCAATTCGCTCGCGTGAGCTGCTGAGGGTGTCCTTAACGGTGGTGCTGAGCCCCGTCTTTAGTGCGTCGCCTCTATGTTCCCAGGAAGCCTGATGTTCTGCATGGAAGGCATTCCGTATGGGCGTGGATGCCTCGCAGGTGGGGGCGATGGTCGCCTTCCTGGCGGGCCCCTCGCACCACACGCTCGAGAGCCTCGAGGCCATGCTGGGGATGGGGGCGTCGTCCCTGGACGATGCGCTGCGCCGAGTCCTGGACAATTAAAATCCCTGTTTAATCCAACTGAAGGGGTGACAGGCAGACAAGAGTTTGTCGAAAACGGTTGAAAAGCCTGTCACCCGTGGGCTGTGAGGGCTTCACAGGAGAGTCAGGCTTAATCGCCAGGTGTGATGAATTTTAAGATATGGGTTGTGTGCCCTGCTCAGAGGCTGGTACAGTTGTCCTGTCAATTTCAATGACGAGAGACGGCACTTTCGGGAACGTTCCCGGACACGCGTTACAGAGAGGCAACGCGATCAACGGAACCCCGGTGCCCCTGACAAGGAAGGAGCGCAGCGTGCGCCCCACTATCTCCAAGTACCTCGCACTCGGTGCGACCGCCTCGGCCTTCGCCCTGCTCGCCGGTGCGTGCGGCTCGGGAAGCACCAGCTCTGGCGGTGGTGCTAGCTCGGACCAGGTCCACCAGATGTACACCTGGGTCTCCACCGACAACGACCGCGCCCAGTGGCAGTCCTTCGTTGATGCGGCCAAGGAGAAGGACCCCAACTTCACCCTGACCTTCGACGGCCCGGCCTTCAACGACTACTGGACCAAGGTCAAGACCCGTATGGTCGCCTCGGACGCGCCCTGCATCCTCACCACGCAGGCCGCCCGTGCGCAGGAGCTGTCCGGCCTGCTTGAGCCTCTCGACTCTTACATGGAAGCCGCCGGCATCAAGGCCTCCGACTACAACGCTGCGATGATGCAGGGCATGACGGTTGACGGCAAGGTTCTGGCCCTGCCCTACGACGCCGAGCCCGACGTCCTGTACTACAACCGTGAGATGTTCGAGAAGGCCGGCCTTGAGGCCCCCTCGACCTCCTACACGACCGAGCAGTTCCTCAAGGACGCCAAGGCCCTGACGGGTGACGGCAAGTACGGCATCGCCGTCAAGCCGCTCCTCCTGGGCAACGCCCCCGGCGACTTCGGCATCGCCTTTGGTGGCCAGGTTTCTGCGGACGGCAAGAACACGCTGACGGATCCCAAGTTCGTCGAGGGTGTCCAGTTCGCGTTCGACCTGGTCCACAAGGAGCAGGTCGCGGTTGCCCCGAACGCCGCCGACAACGACGGCCCGGCCCAGACCGCCTTCACCTCCGGCACCGCCGCGATGATTGTGGACGGCCCGTGGATGTACGGCTCCTTCGAGAAGGAGCTGGGCGATAAGCTCGGCGTCGCCGTTATCCCGACCCCCACGGGTCAGCCCCGTGCGGTCATCCAGGGTTCCGGCTTCGGCATCGCGAAGTCCTGCCCGGACAAGCAGGCGGCCTTCAACGTTCTGAAGGAGCTCGTGACCCCCGAGGTCATCGGCACCGTTGCTGACAAGCAGGGCACCGTTCCCTCCGTCGAGTCCGCGATGGACAAGTGGGCGGCCAACAAGCCCGCGGATAGCGCCGAGGCTGTTCGCGTCCTCCTCGAGAATGGCACCCCGCTGGTGACGACCACGACGTGGAACCAGATCAACACGTCCTTCCAGCAGTACTCGCCTGAGGGCTTCCGCGGCACCAAGACCGCTCAGGATATCCTCACTGATCTGCAGAACTCCGCTGGCTGATCCCAGCTCACCATGAACGAGGCCGGGGCGACCTTCTCGGTTCCCCGGCCTCGTTTCGTGGGTTTCTTTCCGTTAGCGCTAACGATGGTGTGAGCGGGACTGTGGAACCCACTGACATTCGACGGAAAGGTGTGCATAGCTTATGAGCGTTGACACTGTGAAACCCGGCCGCGAGGCGCCCTCGGGCGCGGCGGGCGCGGGGGAGGCGAAGGCCTCCAAGCGCGGCAAAAACTCCGCGCGCGCTGAGGGTCGGCGGGGCGATGGCCTGCGTGCCCTCGTCTACCTGTCGCCCGGAATGATGGGCTTCCTTCTCTTCATCGTCCTGCCCCTGATCGCGTCCCTCGTGATCTCCTTCTATGACTGGTCGATCTTCGGAGGCGGCCGCTTCATCGGAGTGGAAAACTACCGGCGCATGCTCAGCGGCGAGGACCCGGCGTTCTGGACGGTCATGCGCAACACCGTCGTGTTCGCCGCCTGCTACACTGCGCTGAACCTGGTGATCTCGATCGGCCTGAGCTACTGGCTCCAGCGCGTTCCCGAGTGGCTCAGCCGCGTCCTGCGCGTCATCTTCTTCATCCCGGTTGTCACGCCGATGGTCGGTAACGCGCTGATCTGGCGCCTCATGCTCTCCGACAATGGCGTGGTCAACTCGGCCCTGGCCGTCTTCGGGATCGAGCACATCCCCTTCCTGAACCACCCGGCTCTCGCGATGGGCTCGCTGCTCATGATGAGCCTGTGGCAGGGGCTGGGCTACAACATCGTCGTGCTCACGGCAGGCCTCAACGGCCTGAACACCTCGGTGCTCGAGGCCGCGACGATCGACGGCTGCAACGGCGTTCAGCGCTTCTTCAAGGTCGTCTTCCCGATGATCTCCCCGACCGTCTTCTTCTGCACGGTCATGACGATCATCGGCGCCTTCAAGGTCTTCGCTCAGCCCTACTTCCTGACGCTGGGCGGCCCGGGCGAGGCGACCAACACGATCGTGCTGGCCCTGTACCGCAACGGTTTCTCTTTCGACAAGCTCGGGTACGCGTCCGCGATGGCGTGGGTGCTCTTCGTGATTGTCATGACGGTGACGGCCCTGCAGTTCGCTGGCCAGAAGAAGTGGGTGAATTACGATGCATAACAAGCGCGTATCAACGACGATCTCGGTCGTTATCCTGAGCCTGATCGCGATCGCGTTCCTTTTCCCCTTCGCGTGGATGGTCGCGACCTCGCTCAAGCCCACGACAGAGGTCTTCAGCCTGAGTCCGACGGGCAGTCGAATCGCCTGGGATAACTATCCGTCTGCTCTTAACTCTATTCCGTTTGGCCGAGTTGTCCTCAACTCCTTCATCGTTTCGCTGGCAGGCGCAGCCCTCGTGGTCGTCGTGTCGGTTCTGTCCGCCTACGCGTTCGCGCGTCTGCGCTTCAAGGGTCGGGATCACCTGTTCATGCTGTTCCTGGGGACGCTCGTCCTGCCCCAGGAAGTCCTCGTGATCCCGCTGTACATCGGTATGCAGCGCATGGGCCTGGTGAACTCCTACTTTGCCCTTATCGTGCCCTTCGCGTTCGGCGCTTTCGGCGCGTTCCTGATCCGTCAGTTCCTCATGTCCCTGCCCCTCGAGTTCGAGGAGGCGGCTCGTATTGACGGCTGCAGCGACTGGAAGATCCTGACGAAGATCCTGCTGCCCCTGCTCAAGGCTCCGATCACGGTGGTTGGCGTGTTCGCGTTTATCGACTACTGGTCCGCGTTCCTGTGGCCCCTCATCGTGGTCAACGATTCGTCGCTGGCGACGATCCCGCTGGGCCTGCAGATGTTCTCGGGTGAGCGTGGCACCGACTGGGGCCCGCTGATGGCCGCGGTGACGATGACGACGATCCCGTCGATCCTGCTGGTTGTGTTCCTGCAGAAGCAGTTGGAAAAGGGCGTTACCCTGGGCGCCTTCGGAGGACGCTGATGACCATGAGCGAAACGATGACCGATACCGAGCGCTGGAGTGCGCTGTCCCGCCCGACCCCGCAGTGGTTTGAGGACGCCCCGCTGGGCATCTTCGTCCACTGGGGCCCCTACTCGGTCCCCGCGTGGGCCGAGGACCACGGGGAGCTGGGTGTCGAGGAGGACTGGGAGGCCTGGTTCACCCACAACTCCTACGCGGAGTGGTACTTCAATACGATTCGTATTCCGGGTTCCCCGGCTGCGCTGCGCCACAAGGACCTGTACGGGTCGGCCTCGTACGACGCGTTCCTGGATGCGTGGGACCCCGATGCGTGGGATCCGGCTGAGTGGATGCGACTCTTCCACCGTGCGGGTGCCGGCTACGCGGTGCTCACGACCAAGCACCATGACGGCGTCACCCTGTGGGATGCCCCTGAGACGGGCACACGCAACACCGTGCGCCGAGGCCCGTGCACAGACCTCGTGGCCGGCTTCGCGGATGCCGCGCGCGACGAGGGCCTGCGGGTCGGCCTGTACTACCGGCCCGCGCGTCCGATCCTCTCCGAGGACGACTGCAAGGACCTGTGCCGCCCGAAGGACGCCGACTACGCTCGCTACTGCTTCGTGCACGTGCGCGACCTGATCGACCGCTACCAGCCCGACGTCATCTGGAATGACATCGACTGGCCGGACGAGGGGAAGGACTTCGGCCCCTACGGCCTGGGGACGCTCTTCGAGTACTTCTACGCGGCGCGCCCCGAGGGTGTGACGAACGACCGCTACGGCGGCGTTCACGCGGATTACCTGACCAGCGAATACCAGCACATGGGCGACTCTGAGACGAGCGGCAAGCCGTGGGAGAACTGCCGAGGCGTCGGCCTGTCCTTCGGCTACAACCGTGCAGAGGGCGAGCACCAGTACCTCAGTGGCGCGGCTGCGGTCCGTCACCTGGTGGATGTGGTCTCGCGCGGTGGGCGACTCCTGCTCAACGTGGGTCCGCGCGCCGATGGCACGATCCCGCGCGAGCAGCGTGAGTGCCTCGAGGGCCTGGGCGCCTGGAATGACCTGTATGGGGAGGAGCTGCGTGGCGTGCGTGCGCTGTCGGCCAAGGACTTTGAGGCCGTCACCGCGCAGTCCGCAGGAGACGAGGCCTGGGTCCGCCTCCTCGTTCACGAGGACCACGTCGCGGTGGTGGCGGATGCGTCCGTGATGCAGGTGTCGGGTCTGCCGAGCGGATTCGACTACTCGCGTTCCACGATTCTGACGCCGGGCGCGGCGTGCTCGTGGGATGGGCAGAGCCTGACCTTGCAGGCGGGGGAGCAGCCTCCGAGCGATGCTCGCGGCGATGCTTTGCCGCTGGTCATCACAGCCCCACGGGCGTGAGACGAGGTTGTCGGCGCGGACCTGAGGCCTGCGCCGACAACTTATTTGTACGAGCGCGGTACCGTCGCCACGATGGTCGTCGCGATGACGAGGGGCTCGAAGACGCGCAGCGGGATGTGGGCGTCAGTCGTCGCCCCGCCCACGCGCACGCAAGGATCACGTCACACGCAGAATGTTGCGTGCCACGGCGCTGGAGAGCAATGGGGGTGGAAGCGAACGAGTCGCTTCCACCCCCATATGATTCGCGCGGGAAGTTGAGGAACCGCGCGAAGCTGCTCACTGACCCAGCAGTGTGCCCTTCACGTAGTCGCGCGCGATGTGTGCGTACTCGAGCGGAGGAGCGATCTTCGGATCCTGCTCGGCTTCAACGAGGATCCAGCCCTTGTAGCCGTGCTCAACGAGGAAGGCGTAGGGCTCGGTGAAATCGATGGTGCCGTCGCCGGGAACCGTGAACATGCCCGCGAGGAAGGAGTCGAGGAAGGAGCGCTTGGCCTGGCGGGACTCTTCCATCTTGGCGGGGCGCACGTCCTTGAAGTGGACGTGCTTGATGCGGTCGATCGCGCCGCGCAGCAGGCCCATGACGTCGCCGTCGCCCACGAATGCGTGGCCCGTGTCGAAGAGCAGGGAGACCTTCTCCGGATCGGTCAGTTCGAGCATTCGCAGCGTCTCATCCTTGGTCTGGACGACGGTGCCCAGGTGGTGGTGGTAGACCAGGTCAAGGCCGTACTCGTGGGCGATCTCGCCGAGCTTGTTCAGGCCCTCGGCCAGGACCGGCCACTCCTCGTCCTTCAGGACGGGCTTGTTCTCGAAGATGCAGATGTCGCGGACGCCCTGCACCGAGCCGGTCTGCTCGGAGACGACGACGCGGGTCGCGCCCAGGAACTGCAGGTACTCGCAGGTGGCGCGGAAGTCCGGGATGACGGCCTCAACGCCGTCGCGAACGATGAAGCTGGAGAACCACTGGGCGACGATCTTCAGGCCCGCAGCGTCGGCCTTTTCCTTCGTCTCTTCCTTCGAGGGGTACCAGCCGGCGACCTCGGTGCCAGCAAAGCCGGCCTCGGCCAGGTCGTCGAACATGATGTCAATGGTGTTCCATTCGCCGACCTCGGGAATGTCGTCGTTACGCCACGCAATCGGGTGCATGCCCCAGGTGATGCCATTGGGGTCGTTGATCGCGGTTGCGGGATCGTAGACGTGAGTCATTGCAGCTCTCCTATGAGTCGCGGTTGTAAGCATCGGCGAGTTATGCCGGTGTCACTATTCTACTCAATCCCGTTGAATTGTCTAGACAAAGCGACTCCCGGCGGGGAGGGAATCCCGCCGGGACTTTCGAGACGCTATCAGGCCAGCGACACGGGCTTTCCGGTCTTTGCCGACTCCGTGGCGGCCTCGGCCAGGCGCAGAGCCTCGATCGCATCGTCGATGGACGGCGTGGGCTTGGTGCCCGCGACAACCGCGTCGATGAAGGCGGTCAGCTCAAGGCGGTAGGCGTCCGCGTAGCGCTGCAGGAAGAAGTCCAGGTACGGCTCGGCCGCATCCGTGACCTCGGCGTTGGACAGGCGCACGGTGGTGGCGCGGATGTTGTCCGCGTTGAGCGTGCCCGTCGAACCCTGGGCTTCCAGGCGCTGGTCGTAGCCGGCCGAGCACTTGCGGTTGTTGACGATGGTGGCGACGACGCCGGCGGCGTTCTTCAGGGTGACCACGGCGGCGTCGAAGTCGCCGGCTTCCCTGATCTCCTCGTTGAAGTTCTGGCCGAAGGCGTGCACCTCGATGATGTCGCCCAGGAAGAAGCGGGCCATGTCGAAGTCGTGGATGGTCATGTCGCGGAAGATGCCGCCGGAGACCTTCACGTACTCAGCCGGGGGAGCGGAGGGGTCGCGCGAGATGATGAGCAGGTTCTCCAGGTCGCCGATTGTGCCCTCTTCGAGCTGAGCGTGAACCGCGGCGAAGGAGGGGTCGAAGCGGCGGTTGAAGCCGAACATGACGGGCACGGACACAGCGCCCAGTTCGTCGCGAGCGGCCTCGACGTCCTTCATGTCCAGCGCGATCGGCTTCTCGCACAGCACGGCCTTGCCGGCCTTGGCGGCGGCGAGCAGGTGCGGGATGTGCAGCGGCGTGGGCGAGCCGATGACGACGGCGTCGACGCCTTCGTCGGTGAAGACGGAGTCCACGTCGGTCGTGTGGCGGGCGCCGTAGACCTCGGCCAGCTTCTGTGCGGCGTCACCGAAAGGATCGGCAACGAGGGCGAGGGTGGTGCCGGGGTGGGCGGCGATGGTCTTGGCGTGGACGTGGCCGATGCGGCCGGCGCCGATAACGGCAATGTTGAGCATCTTTGCTTCTTTCTAGGTGAGAGGGGTGTGCTAAACAGCAGAAAACCGTGACCGGTGGTGGCCCCGCACGTGGTGTGCGGGGCCAGCCAGAGGGATCACGGAGCGGGCATAATGACGTCGCGCACCAGTGCGTCGAGGTCAGCGTCTGCCTGCAGGAAGCCGCGCAGCGTCCGCACGGTGCCACCGAAGGTGTCGAACTCCTCCGGGGTCATGCCGTCGGGCTCGTAGGCGCGGACGAACTCGGGGATCGAGAGCAGGGTCTTCATGATGTCCTCGCGCACGGGGATGTCCATGCGCTCTTCCACCTTGTAGTCCGAGTCGTTGATGAGCTTGGCCCACTTGAACGGCGGGGAGACGACGACGTCGCCACCGACGAACTCGGACCAGTGCATGACGTTGCGGAACGCGGCGGAGAGCATGCGGGCGCGCAGGCCGCGCTTCTGGAACTCCTGGTAGGCGCGCTTGAAGGCGGCCACGCCGCACCACTCGAGGTGGCCCGGATCCAAGAACATCTTGTCGCGGGCGGCGACCTCCTTGATCCAGTCGTCGAGGCGGCCCACCATGAGGGTGACGACCGGGCCCATCTGGGAGGTGTCCTTGCCCTCGGCCTCGCGGCGCTTGAGGCCGCGCTCGATGGCCTCGCCCGTGGTGACGGCCTGTGCGACGGAGAAGGAGACCGTCACGTTGACGGAGACGCCGCGGTAGGTGGCCTCTTCGATGGCCTCGACACCCACCGAGGTGGCGGGGATCTTCACGATGATGTTCTTAGCGAGGTTGTGGAATTCCTCGGCCTGGTCGGCCAGGGCCTTGGCGGAGCGAGCCAGGCGCGGGTCCGTCTGCATCGAGAGACGACCGTTGCGGCCGTTCGCGGCCTCGAAAATGGGCTCGAGGAGCTTGGCGGCCTCGAGGGACAGCTCGCGCACGACCTGCCAGCCGATCTCAGACTCGGTGGCGTTGGGCATTTCCTTGGCGAGCTCCGCGATGCGGGGCAGCCACACGTCGCGACGCTGGTTGATGCAGGTGTAGGCGATGGTCGGGTTGCAGGTAGCACCAACGCCGCCGAAGGAGAGGGACTGCGCCAGCTCGCTGGGATCCGACGAATCGTTCCACAGGGCGGTGGGGGTGTTACGCGCGGCGTCCAGAAGGGGGCCGGGGGTGTACTCGATGGACATGGCGGGAAGCACTCCTTTGTGATTGCTTTCGACTTTCTCCGTCGGGGATAAGTCTACGGCAAGCGCCTACGCCTGTCAACAGTTTGTTAGGACAAAGTGTCAATATCTTGTCACTGAGCGAACAGGCTAGTCTCGAAGGAGTATCGCGATGCGCGGTAGATATGGTTGCCGTACTCGACAATGCGTCCCGAGGGGTCGTATGTCGTGCGCTGCGTCGTCAGCAGCGCGGCGCCGCGGTGCTCGGACAGGAGCTTGGCTTCCTTTGTTGTCGCGCTGCGAGCGCCGATCACCTGGCGGGCCGAGGCCAGGGTGACCCCGCGCTCGCGCATCAGGTCGTAGAGGGAGGCGGACTCGAGCTCCTGCATGGTCGGCGCGATGTCCGTCGGGATGAAGTTGGTAAGCACGGCGATTGGCTCGTCGTTGGCAAAACGCGTGCGCTCAATGTGGACGATGAGTGTTCCCTCGGTGATCTTGAGGACGTCGGCTTCCTGAGCGTTGGCCGGGCGTGCCTCGTAGCGCTGGATCGTCGTGTGGACCTTGTGGCCGGCGTTGACGAGGTCGCGCATGAGGGAGGTGAGCTCCATGGGGCGGTGAACGTGGCGCGGGGACACGATCGTACCGACGCCGCGGCGGCGCGTCAGGAGGCCGCGGTCAACGAGGCGCTGGAGCGCCTGTCGTGCCGTGGGGCGGGAGACGTGCAGTCGCGCAGCCATCGACAGTTCGTCCTCCAGGCGCGTGTCCGCAGGCAGGGCGCCGGAGTTGATGAGCTGTGCGATGGGTTCTGAAATCTGGAAGTACAGCGGCACGGGGGAGGAGCGATCCAGCGTGATGTCTGGAACGTAGGGGGTGTTCTCCGAGGTGGGCGATGCTTTGGACATGTCAAACCTTCGTGTGTGGCGCGACAGTTGTGCTAAATATTTAGGGTTACATAGTATCAGCGTTGATGTAAAGGGTGAGAGTGACGCGCTGTTGCATATTGTATAGACAAAGTTTGACGATTGCCTGTTGATAGTGCATCCTTGGAACGAAAGGTTTACGGGCCACCCCAATGGAGAGGAAGGAGGCGCCATGTCTCTCGAGCGCCGCTATGTCGACATTCTGACAATGGGTCGCTCCGGTATTGACATTTTTCCTCTCCAAGTTGGCGCCCACCTCGAAGATGTCGAGACCTTTGGAAAGTTCCTCGGCGGCAGCCCGACGAACGTCGCCGTCGCCGCCGCCCGACTCGGACACCGTGCTGGCGTCATCACCGGCGTGGGGGATGACCCCTTCGGCCGTTTTGTGACCCGGGAGCTGGAGCGCCTCGGCGTCTCCTCCGATCATGTCGTCACCGTGCGCGACTTCCACACCCCCGTGACCTTTGCCGAGCTTTTCCCGCCGGACTCCTTCCCGCTCTACTTTTACCGCGAACCCAGCGCCCCGGACTTGGAGCTGGGGGAGGATCAGGTGGATTGGGACGCCGTCGAGCGCGCCGGGATCTTCTGGTTCACCGTGACCGGCCTGTCGCGCGACTCCTCCTTCGGCCTGCACCTGCGCGCCCTCGATCATCGCGACCGCTCCAATGGTGTGACGATCCTCGACCTCGACTACCGCTCCAACCTGTGGAGCGGCATGGCCCAGGCGCGTTCGCGCGTCGCAGCCGTCCTGTCCCGCGTGGATGTCGCCGTCGGTAACCGTCAGGAATGCGAGATGGCCGTCGGCGTCTCCGATCCCGAAGGCGCTGCTGATGCCCTCCTCGAGCGTGGCGTTCGACTCGCGATCGTCAAGCAGGGGCCCAAGGGAACCCTCGCCAAGACCGCCGATGATCGCGTGTGGGTCGATGCCTGGGACGTGGACGTCGTCAACGGGCTCGGCGCGGGCGATGCCTTCGGAGGTGCACTCATTCACGGCCTCGTCGAAGGGTGGGATCTCGAGCGCACGATCCGTTACGCCTCGGCTGCCGGAGCCTACGTGTGCTTGCACATCGAATGCTCGACCGCCATGCCCACCCTCGAGCAGTTGAGCACCTTCGTCGAAACGGGGGTCCTCCCGTAACCCACCCGACCCGCCCCAGCCTCGTCCCCCTTT